>Ga0307507_10008000_pt1 | contig 14911 bp, 12 predicted proteins | sample 7_EM_MG_FD_207223 | JGI IMG/M metagenome (GOLD analysis project Ga0307507, IMG submission 207223) | Populus trichocarpa ectomycorrhiza microbial communities from riparian zone in the Pacific Northwest, United States - 7_EM | ecosystem: Host-associated > Plants > Roots > Unclassified | place... | reverse complement strand
GAGCGCAACTGCCTGCCGTTGACGAGGAGCACGACACCGAGCAGCAGGGCCCCGCAGGCGCTCTGTTCGATCTTCAGCCACACGGGGAAAGTCCCGGGGAGCGCGACGATCACGACGACGGCCACCAACATGACGCCGGAGACGATCCGCAGCCGCAGGAACGCCTTGCGCGAGCCCCTGGCCGCACGGATGGTGAACGCGAGGGCCAGCAACGAGCTCGCGACGACGATAGTCCCGCGTACCCAGACGGCGTCGGTCACGATCGCCGGATCGCCGCGCAGCACGACGATGGCCGCGAGCGTGAGCACGCTCAGCCCGACGTAGGCGCCGACGAGAAGTTTGGTGCCGCGGAGCGCCTTCCGGGTCCGCGGATCGGTCAGAGTGGTCATGCACTCAGGGTCGTCGCGGGCCTGCCGGCGAGGTAGTGAGATCACGCACCGCCCGGCGATGACATTTGTCATCAACCGCCGAAAGTCGCGTTATGCGAGGAAACAGTACTCATGGCGGGTGTTGGGCACGAATGCCGCGAGGGACGCTGTCCCCTGGCTCCGACGCGCGGGGCCCGGAAAGGAAAAACCCATGAGAACCAGGGTGTTTTCTGCTGCCCTCACACTGGCCGTCAGCCTGTTCGGAGTAGTGGCCTTCACGCCGTCGGCCCAGGCCGCGGCGTGCGGTGACCAGATCGTCGGCAACGGCGGCTTCGAAAGCGGCACCACGCCGTGGACCCAGACCAGCGGCGTCATCTCCGCTGCCACCGCCGAGGAGCCCGCGCATGGCGGGACCACGGACGCCTGGCTGGACGGGTACGGCAGCACGCACACCGACACCCTGTCCCAGGCGCTGACCCTGCCCGCCGGCTGCACCTCGGCGTCGCTGAGCTTCTTCTCGCACATCGACACCAAGGAAACGACCACCAGCACCAAGTACGACACGCTCGTGGTGCAGGCCGGGACCGACACCCTGGCGAGCTATTCCAACCTGGACAAGAACACCGGCTACGTCCAGCGCACCTTCGACATGTCGCGCTACCTCGGCCAGACCGTGACGCTGAAGGTCACCGGCGCCGAGGACTCGAGCCTGGCCACCAACTTCCTGCTCGACGACTTCGCCCTGACGACCGGGGCGGGCAACCCGCAGACCCCGGTGGTCACCTCGCCGGGCAACCAGACCAGCAGTGTCGGCCAGGCCGTCTCGCTGCAGATCCAGGCCAGCGACCCCCAGGGCGACGCGCTCACCTACGCCGCGACCGGGCTGCCCGCCGGGCTGGCGATCAGCACCGCCGGGAAGATCACCGGCGCCCCGACCGTCGCGGGCACTTCGTCGGTGACCGTCACCGCCAAGGATCCGGCCGGCAACACCGGAAGCGCGACCTTCTCGTGGACGATCACGGCCGCGCCGTCCGACTCGACGCGCACCCCGATCAACCCCGCGTACACGGTGAACCTGACCTCGAACACCGCGGGCGACACCTGGACCGGCCACCAGAGCGTGAGCTTCACCAACGGCTCGGCGACCGCGCTGCCCGAGGTGTACCTGCGGCTCTGGGACAACTACCACGGCTCCTGCCCGTCGACGCCGATCACGGTCACCAACGTCACCGGCGGCACCCCGTCCTCCCTGAGCGTCAACTGCACGGCGCTCAAGATCACTCTGCCCAGCCCGCTGGCGCAGAACCAGTCCGCCACCATCGGCTTCGACCTGAGCATCGTCGTTCCCAGCGGCGCGGACCGCTTCGGCCACGACGGCGCGTTCAACATGATCGGCAACGCGCTGCCGGTGCTCGCGGTGCGTGACGGCGCCGGCTGGCACCTGGACCCCTACACCAACAACGGTGAGTCGTTCTACACGGTGATCAGCGACTTCGATGTCACTCTGGTGCACCCGAGCACGCTGCTGACCCCGGCCACCGGCACCTCGACCGAGACCACCAGCGGCAGCACGACCACCACGCACGCGACCGCCGCCAAGGTCCGCGACTTCGCCTGGGCCGCCGGGCCGTTCGCGAAGATCACCACCACGTCCGGCAAGGGCGTGCGGGTGAACGTCTACTCGGTCAGCGGGATCTCCACCAGCAGCGCCCAGTCGATGCTGACGCTGGCCGCAGACTCCATCGACGTGCACTCGGGCCGCTTCGGCGACTACCCGTACGGCGAGGTCGACGTGGTGCTGGACAACAACTTCTGGTTCGGCGGCATGGAGTACCCAGGCTTCGTACTCGACCTGGTCTCCAATGTCGCGCTCCCGCACGAGCTGGCGCACCAGTGGTTCTACGGGATCGTGGGTGACGACGAGTACACCACCCCGTGGCTCGACGAGGGCTTCACCGACTACGCCACTGACCTGTACCGCGGCGTCACCGGCAGCGGCTGCAGCATCACGTGGGCGTCCACCGCGGAGAAGCTGACCAACTCGATGGCCTACTGGGACGCACATTCGTCGCGGTACTCGACCGTGGTCTACAACTACGGCAAGTGCACCCTGCACGATCTGCGGCGGCTGATCGGCGACACGGCGATGGCGAATCTGATGAAGAGCTACGCGCAGTCGCACTGGTACGGCGTGTCGACCGTGGCCGAGTTCAAGGCGGCGGCGCAGGCCGCGGCCGGGTCCACCGACCTGACCTCGTTCTGGACGTCACACCGGGTGGAAGGCTGAGAAAGGACTCGTGAGCGTTCCGGGCGGTTATTGAGGGGTCGTCTTTCGAGGGTTGTGAATGACGCGTTCAGGACGGTGAGTGTCCTGAACGCGTCATTCACGACATTCCGGGTCGGGAGTGGCGGGGGATCCGGGTCTCTGATGGCGCTGGGATGATGGAGCGAAGGCGGCCTTCGGTGCGTTCAACGCACCCAATGCCGCATTGGGTGCATGCCGGTTCGCCCCAGTACCCGAGAGCCTCTGGAGTCACAGCGACCACACGGCCGGATGCCCCGAACGACGCGTTCGGGACAGTGGGCGATGCTGTTGGTAAATCTGCGTAGCTGGTGTTTGCGCAGGTGGTGGCTCCCTGGTGGCGGCGCGTCGGGCAGTGAGCATCCTTTAAGGACTCGGTGTGATGAAGGGGACTTTCATTCCGTCTGGCGGGCTGAAGGGCCCCTTCATCACATCGCAGAACCCTCGATCTGGCCCGATTCCACGCAACTTGCCCGAATCGGTGATCTGATGAGGGCCCCCTTCAGTGGATCCAGCGCACTGAAGGCGTCCTTCACCGCGGCAACCTCCCGTGCGGACAACGCCTGCGCCGTGAATAAACCAACAGCACCGCTGGGCGTCCCGAACGCGTCATCCGAGACGTTCGAAACGCTCACGAGTCTCTACCTGGGTGGCAGGTTCCGGAGGCCGTCGACCACCCGCTTCATGAGTTCCAGGTCCGGGTGCGCGAAGGCGATCCGCCCGACGGGCAGCCGGTCCAGCGTCTCCGGGGGCCACTCGGGCCACGCCGGGCGCGGTTCCGGCAGGTTCGTCGGCCAGTTCTGCCGCTGCAGCTGTTCCGGCGGCATCAGCCGGGACCGCCGGTCACGGAAGGGCAGCGGGGGCAGCTCGGTCGTCTCGAGGTCGCCGATCCGCACGTCGGCCGTCCGCACGTCGGCGCTCCGCCGCGCCGGCGTCCGGACGTGCAGCGGCCGCCGCCGTTCCACGGCGACCACACAGCCGATCGCCAGCGCGATCGGGAGCATCAGCCCGAGCGCGATCGCCAGTCCTCCCGGATCCACGTTCATCCCGTGGTCCCGTGGACCGCGTCGCAGCAGCGCAGTGTCATCGTCTAAGGCTCCCGAGACCGGTGTCACAAGCAGATACGTACCGGCGCCCGATCCGGTTCAGTTTCGGTCACAGGTCCGGTGCCCCGGTCAGTGACACCGGCCTCGACCTGGCGAAACGCGGCTCTGGATCGTTCCACTCCGCTGGTTGCTTGCCCTGCGCAAGATCATGTCGCTACAGTGCGCTTTGTTAGGAAAGTTTCCTAACTGTTTCGCCGCAGTTCACCGAGCCGCCGCCAGGCCCGAAGGAGCGCGACGTGCACCACCCCCGCCGAACCCTGCCCACCCTCGCGACCATCACGATCGCGGGATTCCTCCTGACCTCTGCGGTCGCGGCCCCCGCGAACGCGGCAGATGTCCTTCTGTCACAAGGAAAACCGGTGGCGACGTCCACCATCGAAAAGTCTTCGCTGAGCGGCGAAAAGGCCGTGGACGGCGACAGCACGACCCGCTGGGCCAGCGCCGTGAGCGCCGATCAGCAGTGGCTGCGGGTCGACCTCGGCCAACCGTCCAGCGTGCATCGGGTGAAGCTGGCCTGGGAAGCCGCCTACGCCAAGAAGTACCGCCTGGAGATCTCCGACGACGGCGTCCAGTTCACCACGATCGCGACCGTCGACAACGGTGACGGCAAGACCGACGACCTCACCGGCCTCACCGCCCACGGCCGCTATCTCCGCTTCGTCGGCGTCAGCCGGGCCACGACGTACGGCTACTCGCTTTGGGAGATCCAGGCCTTCGGGACCAGCGACTCGACCGGCGACACCCAGGCCCCGACGGCGCCGAGCGGACTCACCACCGGCGAGACCACCGCGAACAGCGTCGCGCTGACCTGGACGGCTTCGACGGACAACGTCGGCGTCGCCGGCTACGACATCCTCCGCAACGGCCAGCCGGTCGCTACCAGCGCGACCACCTCCTACAACGACACCGGCCTGACACCCGACGCGAACTACCTCTACGCCGTCCGTGCCCGGGACGCCGCGGGGAACACCTCGCCCGTCAGCACCACGGTCACCGCGCGCACGAAGTCCGGTGGGACCGGCGCGTTCGTCCTCGCCGCGGCCGGTGACATCGCCGAACGCTGCACCGCGAGCGACTCGAACTGCATCCACCCGAAGACCGCGAAGCTCGTCGACCTGATCAACCCGGCGGCCGTGATCACCATGGGCGACAACCAGTACGACGACGCGCACCTGTCGGACTTCAAGAACAACTACGACAAGACGTGGGGCAAGTTCAAGAGCATCACGCATCCGATCCCCGGCAACCACGAGAGCTACGACAGCCCCAAATTCCAGGGCTACCACGACTACTTCGGCCCGATCGCCACCCCGCAGGGCAAGAACTACTACAGCTGGGAAATGGGCAACTGGCACTTCATCGCCCTGGACTCCAACGACTTCGTCACCCACGACGATCTCGCCGAGCCGCCCCAGATCACCTGGCTCAAGCAGGACCTGGCGAAGAACACCAAGGGCTGCGTCGCCGCCTACTACCACCACCCGCGGTTCAGCTCCGGCGACCACGGCGACAACATCGACAGCATCGAGCTGTGGCAGATCATGGTGGACAACAAGGTCGACCTGGTGCTCAACGGCCACGACCACGACTACGAGCGGTTCCTGCCGCAGAACGCCGCCGGCAAGGCCGATCCGAACGGACCGGTCGAGATCGTCGGCGGTACCGGCGGCGCCGGCCTCTACGACCTCCACGCCGCGCACCCGACCACCGCGAAGCTGCTCAGCACGTTCGGCGTGCTGAAGCTGTCGATGACCGACACGACGTTCTCGACGCAGTTGCTCGGCGTCGACCAGAAGGTGCTCGACAGCAGCCCCACCTACACCTGCCACTGAGGGGCGCGCATGTACATCGCGGCAAGCCGTACCTCGGACCTGGCAACCTCGACCGACCGCAAACCCGCCCTGCGCCGCGTGTCCGCCAACGTCGTGGCGCTCGGGGCGGTCAGCCTGGTCACCGACATCTCCTCGGAGATGGTGACCGCGGTGCTCCCGCTGTACCTGGTGCTCGGGCTCGGCCTCAACCCGCTGCAGTTCGGCCTGCTCGACGGGCTCTACGCGGGCGCGACCGCCGTCGTCCGCGTGCTCGGCGGGCATCTGGCCGACCGGTGGCGGCGGCTCAAGGCGGTCGCCGGGTTCGGGTACGGCTTGTCCGCGGTCTGCAAGCTCGGCCTGATGGCGGCCGGTTCGTCCGTCGCGGCGATCGGCGTCGTACTCGCCGCGGACCGCACCGGCAAAGGCCTGCGCACCGCGCCGCGCGACGCGCTGATCTCGCTGAGCAGCGAGCCCGCGACGCTCGGCCGGTCGTTCGGGGTGCACCGGGCGATGGACACCGTCGGCGCCTTCCTCGGGCCACTGGCCGCGATGGCGGTGCTGGCGGTGAGCCTGGGCAGCTACTCGTCGGTGTTCTTCACCAGCTTCTGCATCGCCGCGGTCGCGGTGCTGCTGCTGGTGCTGTTCGTCCGGGACCGCCCCGGCGCCGTGGACCGCGCGGCCGTCTCCCCACGGGCCGCGGTGAACCTGCTGCGGCACAAGGACTTCCGCCGCGTCACGCTCTGGGCGGCGGCGCTGGGACTGGTCACGGTCGGCGACTCGTTCGTCTACCTGATGTTGCAACGGCGCTGGGAGGTCGCGGCGACGTACTTCCCGCTGCTGCCCCTCGGCACGGCCGGGAGCTACCTGCTCCTGGCCGTGCCACTGGGCAAGCTCGCCGATCGGATCGGCCGGTGGCCGGTGTTCCTCGGCGGGCACGCGGCCCTCGGCGCGGCGCTGCTCGCCTTGTGCGGACCGGCTTCCTGGCCGGTGCCGGTGCTCGCGCTCGCGCTGCACGGCGTGTTCTACGCGGCCACCGACGGGGTCCTGATGGCCGCGGCCGGGCCGCTGGTCCCGGCCGGGCTGCGGGCGACCGGGCTCGCGGTCGTCCAAACCGGACAGGCGGTGGCCCGGATGCTCTCGTCCGTCCTCTTCGGACTGGCGTGGACACTCTGGGATCTGCGGCCCGCGGTCCTGGTGGCCACCGGACTGCTGACCGTCGTGGTTCTGGCCGCCGCGTTCGCCCGGCCGGTGCGCCCATGAAGAAGTTCGTGCTGGCACTGGTCGCGACCGCGCTGCTGATCGGCGCGGCCGTGACGTACACGATCAACGCGCGCCAAGGTGTCGCGGAAGAGACGCCGGCCGAGCACCTCACGCTCGCCCCCGGTCAGCTTCTCTTCCGCGACACCGGAACCGGCCGCGTCACCGCACTGTCGGCTGGCGTGCGCCGGACGTCCGGGCTGAAATGCGACCGGTTCGCGGTGGCGAGGCAAACCGCCGTCTGCCTCGCCGCCCGCCCCGGCGTGCTACCACCCGTCACCGACATGCTGGTCCTGGACGAGAACCTGAATGTCCGCCACCAGGAAGCCCTGCCGGGAACCCCGAGCCGCGCCCGCGTTTCCCCGGACGGGAAGCGCGTCTTCTGGACGCTCTTCGTCACCGGGGATTCCTATGCCGCAATGGGATTCTCGACCAGAGCCGGGTTGTACGACGTCGAGTCCGGGCAACTGGTGAAGACGATCGAGGAACTGCCGGTATTCGTCGACGGCGAGCGCTACTTCGCCTCCGACGTCAACTACTGGGGCATCACGTTCGCCCCCGACGGCAATCGCTTCTACGCCACCCTCGGCAGCCACGGCAAGACCTACCTGGTCGAGGGGAACTACGCCCGCTACCGGGGAAAGACGGTGCGGGAGAACGTCGAATGCCCGTCGCTGTCCCCCGACGGCACCCGGATCGCGTTCAAGAAGAAGGTCTCGGACGGCGTCTGGCGGCTCTCGGTACTGGACCTCGCCACCCTTCGCGAAACGGAACTCGCCGAGACCCGCAGCGTCGACGACCAGGCACTCTGGCAGGACGGCTCGACCGTCCTCTATGGACTCGGCCCGGACGTCTGGGCGGTACCGGCCGACGGCACCGGCAGCCCGCGGCTGGTCGCGGCCGGCGCGGCTTCGCCTGCCCTCACCTAAGCGGGCTCGACCCGGAACACCGCGATCCGGTCCGCGGCCGCGGCGACGCCATCCGGTGTCGGCGCGTCCGCGAGACCGGTGGTCACCATCCGGTTCCCGACGCTGGCCGGGCTCTGCTTGACGAGCTCCCGCAACACCGGCCGCCGCTCCTCCACCGGCACCTCGACCAGCCGGGCCGCCTTGGTCCGGCGCCCCCGGGTCAGGGTCACGGTGTCCGCGGCGCGGACGTTCGCCACCCAGGCGGCCTTCGGGAAGGCCTGGCAGATGTAGCGGCCGCCGTTGATCGAGACCACGGCGATCGGGAACGTCCGCGGCTGCCCGCTCTTACGGCCCGCCACCGTCAGCATCTGCATCGGCCCGAAGGCGATACCCACCCGCTGCAACCCGGCGACGACCTTGTTGAAGGCGTTGACCCGCCGCCGGTACTTCTCCGCGTCTGTCATACCCCGACCGTAGCACAAGTCATATGAACTCCATATCGTATGATTGTCATATTTATGAGAAATAGTTGACCTGACGGCACAGCTGAGTAGATTCGGGCAGCGATCAACTGGCCAAGGGGGCTTTTGTCATGACCGCGGACCCGGGTGAGGGCGACGCCACCACCTCCGCTCGGTTCTCGCTCGGCGGTCTCGCTCCCCGCCCCACCCCCGACCGGTCCGAACCGGCGGTGCTGGGTGAGCGCTACGAACTCGGGCGCCTCCTCGGCACCGGCGGGACGTCCCGGGTGTACCGCGCCTACGACCGGGTGCTGCGCCGGGACGTCGCGGTCAAGGTGTACGACCGGGAGGCCATCCCCGTCGAGCAGTCCCGGCGGATCCGCGAGATGAGCATCCACGGCAACCTCGACCATCCCGCGGTGGTGCCGCTGCACGACTGCGGCACCGAGGACGGCTGGACCTACCTGGTGATGCAGTGCGTCGAGGGGCAGAACCTCGCCGAGCGCCTGCGGACCGGGCCCCTGCCCACCGACGAGGTCGTCGCGCTCGCGCTCCGGCTCACCGAAGCACTGGCGCACCTGCACGCACGCGGCGTCACGCACCGGGATCTCAAGCCCTCCAACGTCCTGCTCGGCCCGGACGGCCCGCTGCTGACGGACTTCGGGATCGCCTCCGCCCTCGACGCGGGCCGGGTCACCAGCACCGGCACCGTGCCCGGCACGGCGGCCTACATGGCCCCGGAACAGGTCCGCGGCGAACCGGCGGGCCCACCGGCCGACATCTATGCGCTGGGCCTGGTCCTGCTCGAATGCGTCACCGGCGAACGGGAATACCCCGGCACGATGGCCGAGTCGGCGGTGGTCCGGCTGACCCGCCAGCCCCGCATCCCCGGCGACCTGCCCGTGGCGCTCGCGCATGCGCTACGGCGGATGACCGCGCGGGAGCCCACCGACCGGCCCACCGCGGACGCGGTGCACCTGCTGCTGACCGGGCCGGACGACGCTGTGCCCACGGTGCCGCTCCCCCGGCGGGCACCGCGCGCCCGGCACGCGCTCACCGCCGCCGGGCTGACCGCGGCCGCCGGGGTCATCGCGCTGCCGATCCTGCTCTCCGGGTCGGTCGCGAACGAGACCGCCGTCGTCCCCGCCCCGTCTTCCCCGTCCTCGCCGGCCGAGCCGCCGCCGGTGTCCGGAACCGAGCCGATGACGGTCACCCGTCATCCCGCCGCCGTCCCGGCCACCGCCCCCGGCTCCCAGGTCCCGCCGTCCGAGACCACGGCTTCGAACCAGGCCCCACAGGTCACCACGGTCACCGAGACGACCAAGAAAAAGAAGAAAAAGAAGGACGAGACGACAACCGCCGCCCCGACGAGCTGAGCGTTCAGATGGGCCCGGGGCTGGTCACGAACGCCGAGATGTACTCCGCCAGCGCCCGGCACTCGCGGTTGTCCCGGCGCCGGTCCGCCTCCTGTTTGAGCGGCCGCACCCGGTCCTTCGTGCGCACCGACTTCAGCGTCTCGGCCGCTTCGATCGCCTCGCTCCCGATCGCCGTGCCGCGGTCGGTGTCCCCCGACAGCAGGTGGTTGGTGGCGAGCATGATCAGGCAGAGCGTCCGGCTGCGGGTCATGTCCGGCCCGTACCCGTCGACGGCCTCGGTGAGCGCGTCGATCGCCACGGCCGCATATCTCCCGCCACCCGTCGCGAGGGCGAGTTCGGTGTAGACGCTGCCGATCATGGCGGCCACGTCGATCCGGGTGAAAAACCTGGCCCAGTCCGGCGGTTCGGCGACGTCGGCGTCCGCGAACTCCTCCTCGGCGCGCCGCAGCAGGCCGGTCGCGAGCTCCACATCGCCCTTCTTGCCGTACGCCCAGGCCTGATTGGCGCAAAGAATCGCGGCGGCGAGCCGCGAGCCGGCCCGTTGCGCGGCCAGCTGTCCGAGCTGGAACTGGGCCAGCGCCTCGTCGATCGCGTCGTGGTGCAGCCGGATCCGGCCCCGGCGGTAGTGGATGTTCGCGGCCAGGTCGCCGTTGCCGGCTTCGGCGGCGAGCTCCAGCGCCCGGTCGAGATGGTGGTGGGCGGCCCAGACATGCCCGCTGTCGAAACACGTCCAGCCTGCCAGGTTGTGCAGGTCCGCGACCACGGCGAACAACCGCCCCCGCACCGGTTCGCCTGCGGGTGTCCCGAGCATCTCGTGTCCGCGGTGGATGCGGACCAGCACAGCGTCCCGGCACATCCCGCCGCCATTGCGGTAGTCCACCGCGCGCAGCGCCCTGGTCTGGGCTTCCAGCTGCTCGACGTCACCGGCGCCGAGACGTCCGCCGGGTGAAGGAGGAACGAGGAACTCAGGATCGGCCATGGTCAAGACCCCTGACACCACAGGTGAAAACGACAAGGAGCGTACCCGCCGACGCGACCCCTGGCGAGGTCCCGCCACCGGACTTATTAGGTACCCGCTCCTGACACAGGTATGCACTGGGGTAGATACCCGGGTGTGGCGGGCCCGGCGCCGAAGCATCCTGGACGTACTGCCCGTCGCCACCGGAAGGGCGAAGATCAATGGTGCCGCACGCCGGACCCCGTACGCGCACACGCCTCCGGCTCGTCTCCCCTCAGGAGACCGCGCCGGTCCGGTCGGCGGCGGGCAACCGGCCACGCGGCCGGTACGACGACCTGGCCGACCGCCGCCTCGCCGCGATCCTGGCCGCCGAGGACACCGCGCAGGAGCACGGCCTCAGCCCGCACGCGCGCAGCACCTGCTACGTCCACCGCGGCTGGGTCCACCAGTGCGTTTCCGATCCGGTGCACGTCATCGTGGCGACCGGGCACCGCTGGTGCCGCCGGTGCGACTGCCCGGTGGACGTCGACGTCGACGAGTCCGGCTCGGTCGAGCTGTACTGCGAGCGGTGTGGCGAACCGGACTCGGCCGCGAACCGCGAGGTCCTGTCCGCCTGCCGCACCAGTCTCGCGGCCATGCGCGGCGGCGACGCGCCGACCCTCTACAGCGTGCCCGGCCCCTGAGCGCGTTGCTCCCTCCGAGGGACCACGTTGACCGGTCCCGCCGAACCTCCCTACGGTTGGCCTGTGGGTACGGCTGCCGCGACACGCCGGCGAGGCAACCTGCCTGCGGACACCACGAGTTTCGTGGGCCGCAAGCACGACGTCGCCGAGGTCAAGCGCCTGCTCGGCACGGCCAGACTGGTGACGCTGACCGGCGTGGGCGGTGTCGGCAAGACGCGCCTGGCGGTGCAGACGGCGGCTGGATTGCGGCGCGCGTTCGACGACGGCGTGTGGCTGGTGGAACTGGCCGGCGTGCAGGACCCCGCGTTCGTCGCGCACACGATGCTCGAATCGCTGGGCGTACACGACGACACCGGCCGCAGCCAGGCCATCGTGCTGGCCGAGCACCTGCGCGAACGCCGGTCGCTGGTCATCCTCGACAACTGCGAGCACCTGGTCGACGCGTGCGCCGACCTGGCCGAGACGCTGCTGCGCGCCGCGCCCGGGCTGCGGCTGCTCACCACCAGCCGGGAACGGCTCGGGCTCGCGTGCGAGCACCTCTGGCCGGTGGCCGCGTTGCCGGTGCCGCGCGAGCCCCTGCCCGTCGGGGGCTGGCTGCGGTACCCCGCGCTGACGCTGTTCAGCGAGCGCGCGGCGGCGGTCGAGCCCGGGTTCGCCGTCACCGACGACAACCAGGAAGGTGTGGCGCAGGTCTGCCGCCTGCTGGCGGGAATCCCGCTGGCGCTGGAACTGGCCGCGGTGCGGCTGCGCGCGCTGACCCTGGACGAGTTGGCGTCCGGCTTGCGCGACTGCTTCGCCGTGCTGGCGACCGGGAAACGGGGTGGCCTGCCCCGGCACCAGACCCTGCGGGCCGCGGTCGAGTGGAGCTTCGCGCTGTGCACACCGGCGGAGCGGACCCTCTGGGCCAGGGCGTCGGTGTTCTCCGGCAGTTTCGACGTGTCCGCGGCGAAGCGCGTCTGCGCCGGGCCGGGGCTGCCCGCCGACGCGGTGCTCAGCGCGCTCGTCGCGCTGGTGGACAAGTCGGTGCTCGGGCGGGAGCAGGACGGCGACGGCGCGCGCTTCCGCCTGCCAGAGCCGCTACGGCAGTACGGCATCGAGAAGCTGCGGGAGCCGGGCGAGGAGACGGCGGTCCGGCTGCGGCACCGGGACCACTACCTGGAGCTGGCCGAGCGGAACGAACGGGACTGGTTCAGCCCACGGCAGGTCGAGATCTTCACCCGCACCCGCCTCGACCACGCCAACCTGCGCGCGGCGCTGGACTACAGCCTGGCCACGCCCGCCGAGCGCACGGTCGGCCTGCACCTGGCCGGGACGCTCTGGTTCTACTGGGCGGGCTGCGGGATGCTCGGCGAGGGCAGGCACTGGCTCGACCGTGCGCTGGCGACGTCACCACCGGGCCCTGAGCGCGCGAAAGCGTTGTGGGTCAACGGCTATGTCGCGACGCTCCAGGGCGACATCCCCCGGGCCGTCGCCCTGCTGGAGGAATGCCGGACCTACGCGGTCGAGACCGGCGACGACGTCGCGCTCGCGTACGCCACCCACCGGCTGGGCTGCACGAACCTCGTCGGTGACGACGTTCGTCGCGCCGAAGTCCTCTTCGAGGAGGCCCAGGATCGCTACGGCCGGCTGAGCGAGCTGAACAGCAACACCATGCTGGCCGCGATCGAACGCGCCATCGCGTCGGTGTTCCTCGGCGAACTCGACCGCGCCGCCGCGCTCTGCGACGAGGCCGACGCCCTCGCCGCGGCGCACGGCGAGCAGTGGGCGTACGCGTACGGCGTCTTCGCCCATGCCGTGGTCGCGCTGAGCCGCGGCGATCTCGAACAGGCGCGCACGTTCGGCCGCAGCTGCCTGCGGATCAAGCGGAACTTCAACGACCTGCTGGGCATCGTGCTGGCGGTCGAGGTGCTGGCGTGGACCGCGGCCGCGCGGCAGGACTGGCCGCGGGCCGCGACGTTGCTCGGCGCGGCACAGCGGATCTGGCCATCGGTCGGGTTCCCGATGTTCGGCTCGCGCTACTTCGGCGCCCCACACGGCGACTGCGCGATACGGACCCGGGAGGCACTCGGCGACCAGCCGTTCGAGACGGCGGTCCGGCGCGGCCGGGACTTCAGTCTCGAGGACGCCATCGTCTACGCACTGGAAGACACCGGTTCCGCGGCCGTGCCGCACCGGACGCCCGCGGCGCCGGCCCCGCTCACCGACCGGGAGCTGGAGGTCGCGAAGCTGATCACCGCCGGGCTGTCCAACCGCGAGATCGCCGATCGCCTGGTCATTTCCCCGCGCACGGCCGAGGGGCACGTCAACCGGATCCTGCGGAAACTGGGCTTCGACTCGCGCGCGCAGATCGCCGCGTGGATCGCCGCCCGGTGATCCCGGCCGCGCTATGGTCGGGGCAGGCAGACTGGACGGAGTGACGACATGACCCAGGACCAGGAACCGGTCGACGCCGAGCTCGTCGAGGACCCGCCCACCACACCGGTGCCCGCGGCGGCGTACGCCCCTTCGGTGCCTGAGCCGGACTACAGCGACGGTGGTGTGCCGAGCTTCGACTTCGTGCGCGACCGCATCGAGCAGCGGTACACGACGTCGGTCGGGGCGACCGAGGTGGCCGGGCTGGGCACCGAGAACACCGTTGAGGCGCTGGACAAGAAGATCGCCGACCGGGATCAGGCGGCCAAGGACAAGCTGGAGCAGATCCGCCGGTCGATGCGCGGGGAATAGCCCCTATCGGGCCCGTGTCTTATGGCCCTGGTGACGGGTACCTGCCGGAGCAGACGATGGAACACATCCACTCCCCCTCGCTCCGGAGGTCTGCATGTTCGCCGTCGCCACCGCCCTGCTTCGCCCCTACGCGACCCGCGGGCGGCACGCCCGGCCGCGCGTGCGAGGGACAACGGCACTCGCGTACGCGCTCACGGCGGCCTTGACCGGAATCGGAGTGTTCGCCGTGGTCGGCCTGAGTGTGCCGCCGGTGTTCCTGGTCGTGCCGGTGGCGGCCGTGGTGGTGTTCGTGCTGGCCACCCGCACGGTGCGCACGGCGTCGTCCCGCGTCGACCGGATCTTCGCCGAGGAACTCGACTAGCGGCGGGCGCTGAGCCTGTCAAGCCATTCCTGCAGCAGTGCGCCTTCGGCGTCGGTCAGCTCTTCGGGTGACGTCTTGCGCAGTTGCGCGGCCAGCGTTGTCGCGGTGACCGCCACGGCGTCGTCCTCGGCTGGCGGAGTGTCGGCGTCCGCGAGGATGGCCGCGAGCACGCTTTCCCTTACCCGCGTGGAAAACTCGAGGTCGGTGTAGATGGCGGGCCGGGTGATCAGCGACAGCGCCACTCCGGCGTTGGCCGACATCACCATCTTCCCCGCCGTCTCCGGCGAGATCTTCAGCCGCCCCGCCGCGGCACAGCGTTCGAGCACCCCGAGCAGCAGTTCGTGCGCCTCGGCGGCGGCCTTCGGAGGCGTGGCGAGGCCCGAGTACATGAGCCGGTAGTAGTTCGGGTTGTCGACGGCGAAGGCGACATGGTTGTCCCAGCCGGACCGCAGGTCCTCCACCGGATCGTCGGACGCCTTCGCGGCGCGCTTACCCGCCAGATACTTCTCGAACCCGAGATCCACAACGGCCGAGAGCAGGCCTTCCTTGTCCCCGAACTGCCGGTAGAGCGCCGGCGCGCCGACCCCGGCCGCCTC
>Ga0307507_10007999_pt1 | contig 14911 bp, 20 predicted proteins | sample 7_EM_MG_FD_207223 | JGI IMG/M metagenome (GOLD analysis project Ga0307507, IMG submission 207223) | Populus trichocarpa ectomycorrhiza microbial communities from riparian zone in the Pacific Northwest, United States - 7_EM | ecosystem: Host-associated > Plants > Roots > Unclassified | place... | reverse complement strand
CACTAAATAATGTAATGTGACAACCATAAAATATGTGATGCATACCCTACATTGATGGATGGTGGGCATATTCTCCTACCTAAAATCTCCATATACAAAAATAGAACAAATCAAACTGATCAAAACATGAGTGAGTTATAATCAAAGTCATTTGGTTACAAGTTGCACAAAAAAGAACTTGAAAAAAATCATATCTTTCTCAATTCTCAACTGTCTTTCATAAAACAAGGGTCAAATTGAAGGTAAAAATCATGGTTACAAAGATCTGTAATGCACATGACATTTAACCAGTTGCAACCAATTTAAACCGGTCTTTTTGTGGTCCCACAATATTTTTTAAAATGAAAGACCAGCAACCAGGCTGCAAAAGATTGGTCCAAAAATAGACCACTGGTCCAGTCCCAATTGGTTCGGTTCAGTCCGATTTCGGTCTTTTTTTCAGTCCTATGGACCAGACCTTTAAACACTATCTGACAGCAACATCACCTTGTTTCCCCATGTTTGCCTTTGAACTTTTTACATTCCACATGCCTTTGACAGGTTTCTGAACCCTTGCTCTTCCAGAATCATGAGAGGTCTTTATTGTCACCCTATGATTCCTGCCAAGCTCTGCCTGAGCTCAGATGAGTTCGGGTAGTTTTCAGATATAGTGTACTCATATTAAGTTGGCAGGTGGGTCACAGCCAAGCTCAGCAGGACTCAGGCCAGTCCTGAGGACTCAAATTTCACCTCAGCCAGGACTGGGGGGTCTTTACTGTAAACTGCAAGAAAATCACAACCTGTGACATCACTGCCTTTCTTCAACCAAACATGACCACAACCCAATGAAGCTGCAAACAGCAACAATGACACAACTACTGATGCCAACAACAACCCACAACTGCCCCATGACCACAACTGCCCAAAAAGTGACAAAGACTGCCCACATATGAAGACAAATCACTGCCAGCCAAAACCAACCACCACAATCCACCATGGCTCACAAACAATGGCCAGCACCCAAAAACAGACACAGGCAATGATGAGCATGACATGAGTAAGCTCACCTCCTGCCCCACATCCCTCTAATATGGAATCTGGGTGCCAGTCACTGACAGCAACATGGCAACCAAACAACAAACAATGACATTGGTCATCATTCATCATTCATTGTTCTTCTTATTTTAGGAAACCACAGTGAGCCATCCATCTGATATTTGTCCCAACCCACCCCACTGACACCTGTGACCTAGCAAGTAGATGATGAATGATGACATCTGTCATTGTTTGTCACATTGGACCAACATGTCACAACAAGGGCTTGGCAACAGCACAGGACAACCCAACAACAACAACATGAAACAACCTTGAGGAGGACATAGGACATGAGGAGGACACATGACAAGAAGTCTTTACCCTCCTCCATGAGTTCCTGCAGATTCTGCCAGATTCTGAGTGGAAAGTCAGAATTCCACAGAATTCCATGGAATTTCGATGGAAAGCAATTGGCTGGAGCCTCAGCCATTTTGGTTTCCAATTCCATGGAAATTCTGACTTTTTTCCAAGGAATTCCAACAGAAATGGTTGGAATCCCAGAGCCTCCCCATTGGAATTCCACTGGAATCCCATGGGAATCACCATTATATATATAGTCAAAAATAGTTACAACATCAAGAATTGAACACTGGGCTCCAGGACACATCATGTGTGTGAAGAGAGTAGCATTCTTACAGCTGTACCATAAGACCATTAAAAGTGATGCAACTGACCTTGGTAAGTAGTGTTTTCAGATGGCATCATCAATAATCAACAACCTCTTTCTTCCAACCACCATCCATAGCACCTGGCACCACTGCCCCACATCACCACCATCCCCATGTCACCACCATCCCCAACAGCCACAGCCACTCACAGCTGCTGTTGACTGCCTACAACCACAGCACATGACCACCAACGGCAATGTGGCAATGCCACATCACTAGCAGCAACAACCAGCAGGACCAACAACCCCAAATGACGAACAATGCCCAAATGATGAAGAACACCCAAAAATGAACATGAACAACCCTACTGCTCACAAACGATGGCCAGCACCTACAAACAGACACAGGCGATGATGAGCCAAGGTGAGACAGCTTGCCTCCCCCCCCATTCATTTCTCTGACACTGGATCCAGGTGCCACATCACTGATGGTGATGTGGCAACCAAATGATGAATGACAATGTTGTTTGTCATCATTGTTAGGACACCATGGTGAGTACCCCCCATCCCCCATTCCTTCCAACCCACCTTGCTCAGACACAGGACGACGATGGACCAACCACATGGCACAACAATGACATGGCTAGGCAGGGACAATGTCACTGCACAACGATGTGACCAGGACAGCACAACAATGCAACCAGGAGGACAAGGACACAACCAGACACATGACAACAATGACGAGGTGACATGGCCCAATGACAACACAACTGGGACACACATGTGCGAAGACAATGATGAGGGTCCAGGACCACCAACAAATGGTGATGAGGGCCCAGGTAAGCCCTTCCCTTCACCATCCCCCTTCCCTTCACCATTCCCCTTCACCATCCCCCTTCCTTTCACTGTCCCCCTTCTCTTTTCCATTCCCCTTCCCTTTAGCATCCCCCTTCCCTTCACCTTCCCCCTTCCCTTCACCATCTCCTTTCTCTTTTCCATCCCCCTTCCCTTTCTCTTTTCCATCCCCTTTCCCTTAACATCAAATGTATTAGAATAATTTTATGTAGTTATTAAATATACTTCAATTATTTCTCTTCAGATTTGAGTGTCACTGAGAATTAAGTTATCATTGATAGATAAAGGTTAAGTCACATGACTTAGGAATTCCATTCAAATTCCACTGGGAATCCATAGGAATTCCATCCAAATTCCACTGGGAATCTGGCAGAATCCACAGGAATTTGATATTCCTACCATTCCAGTGGAATCCAAATGGAATCCACCAGAACTCATGGAGGAGGGTAAAGTACTGCATGACAATGACACAATGAGGACACAGGACATGACAAGGACATGCAACAACAATGCAATGAGGACAACAATGTGTAACGATGACACAGGGTGACAAGGCAATGACAGCACATGGCAATGACAACACATGATGATGATGTGACCAGAACACAGGGTAATGAGGGAACCACAACATGCAATGACCAGGTGATGACAACACATGATGACTAGGCAATGCCAACATGGTACAACAATGGATAAGGGCCCAGCCCCATCACCTATCAACAGCAACAAAGGCCTGGCACCACAATGTCACCACTATCCACCACAGTCTGTCTATCCCCTACATCCCCCTTCCCTTTATCCACCCTCTCTTTATTCAACATTTCCCTTCTCTTCAACATCCCCTTCTCTTCCACATCCCCTTTCCTTGAACCTTACCTTTAACATTAAATGTGGTAAAATAAAATTTATGTAGTTATTAAATACCCTTCAATTTTATCTGTTCAGATATGAATGTCATAAGAATTCTCATAAGAATTCTGAGGAATAAGTTGTCAGCATAATGTCTGGCCCGATACTGATGCTGGTGGCACAAAAAATAAAAATAAAAATAAAATAAAAAGAGGGAGGGAAGCAAGGACCTCTCATTGAGTGCACTGGTGCCACTTGATTCTACGAAAGAATGCCTAGCGGCCTTTCCCATTACCTCACGTTGTTCTGTGAATTGTTGCATATATTCCTGTGGCATTCTTGTTGGATTCTTGCATAGATTCCATTTCGCACGTCAGATACTCGCTTAGATTAGATTCAATGAGATCAGGGAATTCGAAACCAAATGATTTGATCAACATTTTGTAACTACACAGAACTGCACATCAACAATCCCATCCCTCATAGCATGTCTTCTCTGGCCTCTTCAAATTTCTCCCCCCACAACTTATGGTTCTGCAATCTCGACATGGATTTTTGCAGTTGCTTACCTTTTGACTTCCTGGACACTCAGGTTTTGCACATTTTCTGCAGGTACGGCGTTTCCGAGGGGCTGAAACAGGTTTTGATTTTGCAACAGAGTCGGCCACACGCCGCTGCGCAAGCAGTTCAGCTTGCTGTCGAATGTCAAGATTGGTCTGCAGGGTGTGGGAACCACTGTCATGAAGAGCACCTAAAGTCTGTACTGGGATTGTGGTTGTTGAAGTGGAGGGAGTTGAAGCCATTGCAGAGGAGGCCAATTCCGAGGTGCCACTGGGAGCCGTTGTCCCTTGAACATCAAGAAGACCACTTTCAAGGGTAAGTGATCTCATTGGCTGAGCCTGGACAGCAGGGGCAGCCACAGAGCATTGTGGATCATGGATGATGAGTGCAAGTGGCTTTCACACACTTGCTGAAAGCGACAGTGTCTCTTTGACATGCAGGAGTGTCTTCCACTTTGAATAATAGACTTTAAGTTGCTCAATAAGCTGAATTTGAGGATTAGTGCTGATTGGAAGAACTGGTAAGGAAGAAGGATACCTTATATGAAATGTTATCATCTCGGTCAGCTTTTGCATTCCAAATTTTTACTGCATCTCTCCACTGAGGCTCCCCTGATTGCGGACTAAAGGAGGAATTGTGGTTCATCAGCTCACGGAATAATTCTTTTTCAGCTGATGTATGAATCGGCAAGATTGGCTTGCATGTACCCTGCTTCTCGGCAAGAAACCAGTGTTGCTGATCTCTGTCTAGTGCAGGAACATATCCAGCCATTCCACTTGAGGTGTGTATCTCCTCGGGAATAGGAAGAATACCAATTTCTTCTGTTGTCGGAACATAAAGATTGCCGTTGACCCAACCACTAATCGGAGCAGGACACACGAACATGTCTTGGAGTGCAACTTGTAGTTCCTGCAACTGGTTTGTGATCCATATTGAGAAATGACCACGATAATGTTGGCCTGTTGAATTGTAGGTACCCGTCTAGCAAATTATGATGGTGAGGCAACATATTTTGGCATTTGAGATAAAATCACATACCAGAAGGTTATGACGCAGAGTGAAATCCAGAAGAGCTGCCTGAACATGACGAATGGAGGCACCAAACTTGGGTAGGCGAGAGCGAATATGTGTATGAACACCACCTTCAGTAGAGTTCGTTCCACGAGCACATCTGTAAATTGGGAGACCACCAGCCTTTTTATCCAAACCTATCACAGTATAGAGGGGAATACCAGGGGGGTCTGATAAATAGCCATTTTTGATTAACTCAAGGATATTCTTTGCTGTCTTCCAATTATCAGCTGTAAAAAGGGGCTTTTTTGAGTCGGAGTCAACCAATGGGCCATAAGTGTGAAAAACTTTAGCAACAAGGGGGTAGAGAATGTTGGGGGGAGGAATTATATGCTTGCATCGTGCTTGGAGCCATTGTGGTGAAGAATTCTGAAGTGTTTCATAAGTACGTTGGGGAGCTTGAGTTGAACCCCATATATTTATACGAGTCCTATCTTCTTCATCCGGAATGAAAATTGCATCTCGGAGTTCACGAGTAAATTGTTTCCGAAGCCCATGAGTTGCAGAAATATAAAACATGTTGAACACATGCCAGACATCCTTCAAGACACGACTGTGAATGGTGCTATCCCAGTGTTCTGGATCGCGACCCAATATCTCTGCTCCAAATGCTACACTTTCGGGATCAACATTTCCAAGAAACTCCAAGGATGTAGAAGAATCAGAGAGGTCTTGTGTTAGGAGATTGCCTATAGATGCACCATCTTCAACTAATCCAGTTTCAACTGTAGAGCCCTGTAGGTCTGGGTGTGAGAGTGGAGGAGGATGGATGGGTGGTGGTGGGGCTTGAGTTTGAAATGAAGTGGGGCTATATGTTCACAAGTGACTCCGCAGGAAAACAATTGTAAAAGGCACAGATCCAAAGCTACTTAAGAGTTGTTTTCCATGAGTGGTGATGATCGCACCAGGTACACGGACCTCCAGTACCTCAACAACAGTTCGCGATGGAGAAATGTTAATTCCATCAAAAACTTTGTCATCTTTGTGTAGCAAGATTTGTCCAGTTGCAATAATGGTGGCATTATCAGTGCTGTAGAGAATGACCAGAGTATGTGCTTGGAATGAGGTTGGAAGTGGGGCTGGGACATGGAGCTTTGAAAGTTCCTCATAAATACGAAGAGATATGTAAGCATCCTTAGCAGCATAAGATAACTGCTCAGCTGTTAGCATCCTATTTTCCCAAGCTTGGCTGATGCGCTCTGGCACATTCTTATTGAGACATCTCTGAAGAACAAGAGCACAGAGGTCAGATAGGCTGCACTTTGAGATATTTGTGACCAGGCATCGCTCTTTGGCATACTTGGCTAGATCAAGCCCACCAATGAATGGTGTTGAGGAAGAGCACATATCTTGAAGGCGCAACAGATCAGAGTCAACGAGCCGGCCAGCCTTGCGAATACGAGAATGTGAAAGTAGCAATTGTAACTTATGTGGCAATCGACCTTTCTCAAGCATTTTGCTGACCTTTTAGAAAAATAAGCAAAATAATGTACATTAAATGCATCAGCTTACCTGGAGAACATATACCCGATTCTGATATGCTATCTGAATGACTGCAGTTTTCCCACCATTTTGGACATAGCCCTGTGGTGAGAGCTCCACGTTCCACTCAGAGTCAAAACCCACGACAATATAGCCATCATCCTGTGGTACATCATCTAGAATCGTCGAAAGTGCATCATTAATTGATGTGACAGTGTCTTTCGGCAAAATCTCAACAGCCGATGTGAGCTCGAAAGGCTCCAAATGAGCATACCTCTCCACAGGAACAACATGCTCACATAGTGATGTAAACACATTCTCAAGAAACTGCCTGTCTACTGGCATGTCCGTGTAGAAGAGCTTTGGCTGAAGATGACCATAGCAGACAAGAGATTCCTGCATGCGCACCAAAGCTAATTCAAACTGGGAGTGAGACTTTGTTGCAACGAAGTTCATGGCACGAATTTGTGCCTTCTCATTTGTTACTGTGAGCAAGGCAGTGAAGACTTGTTCCCCCTCAACTCTTGCAATATGTTTCGTTATCTAAAGAGTAAGTTAGTCCAACTCATAAGACCTGGTAGGTTGAGTGTACACACCTTATGACTATGCTCAATTGCACAAATTTCAGCAGTTAACATGGCCATTTGTTGGTTAAAAACATGCTGATACTCCTCAATAAATTTACAGTACATGTCGCACAGCCATTGAGAGCTCGGAGTGAATCCATGTTGACCATGGCTGCTTACATCATCAAATGGCAGAAATGCCTTGTATCGCTGACCTGTCCAACGATCCAGTCCATCTTGATGGAGGGCAAGGTGTTGGAGATACTGCAGCTGGAGTTTGTCATGAGCAAGCAAATGTTGGACACAAAGGGCATCACAGAATTGCTTGGAACCCATTCCATTCTGAAAGCATGATCGCATCCAGGAGAAAAGAGTATTTGACATTGCAGTGCGATAACTCATCAGCACTGGAAACTCAGCAGTGAGGGAAGGAGGGAGTACTTCCAGAATGCGGGGGTCCCAGCTTTCGAATGTGAGTGTGTTCTTCCCAGATTTCGGGTTAATGCACCAACGGCATCAATAACGATAACCAATCATCCAAAATGTTGAGTCAGCATCAACACATCGACAAGGGTGTGAGATGTGGGTGTGGCGATGAAGCGGCCATTGGCAGTTTGGACATGGAATACGGTTGCATAGAACTTCAGGATCCCATAGAAAGAATCGGGGATTGTACAAGTCTGGAGGTGATATACCAGGCCATTGGAGGAGGAAGAAGGTCAACTTCTGGGGAAACCAGAAGGTTTGATGGTGTGCGTATAAAGGTGGTAGTCCATTGGTGTCACGCTGTTTCGATTCCTCAACCTTGGCCTTGAATGGCACAAGTAGCCAAGCAGGCAGCAGTCGCCGTTTGCGAGGTCTAGGGTTTGGTGCACCATCCACACACACTGGTTCATCCTCAACTTCATCGCCGTCATCTTGTTCCTCATCCTCCTCAGCAATCCCCTCCCCAACTCCATCTTCGTTGTTGTCAATAGCCTCAGCTGCGTGCTGCGGATCTTCATCAGGTATAACCTGTGGATACACACCGGAATCTGATTGCAGAATACCCAAGCCATCCACAGTGGCTGCAATCTGTGTTGTGTTTGCTGCAGCAACATTGTTGATGCTAGGCATGGTGGGAGATGATGAAATGGGGATAGCTTCACTATCATCCGTAACGGGAATTGATGATGAAAGGAGGTGCGATGGTGCCACGGTTGCTGATCACATGCACAAATCCGAGCCAGGTACAATCTAGTGAGAGATAAGCAGGATGTTTCAATGGAGAGGCCTGCATGACTTACCACTTTTCCAAACTGAATTGAGATGGAGGAGGGCACAACCTCCTTTCTTGGTCGCCCTTTCCCTCTCGGTCGCCTTGAAGCTTCAGATGCTCCATTCCCTCCCTCACCATAAAGTTCCCTTGCCTTCTGCTTATGGCCAGTTCCTGGAGGTCGGCCGCACTTGCGTTTCAGGCCATACATTTCCAGTTTCTGAATTTTTGGTCGACCACATTTCGGAGGTGCTCGCGGTACATTTGACATTACCGATGCGGCTTGAGCATTCTTGATAAAAGCTGCATCGGGGTTGAAGCTCTGCATGGGAGAGCTTGAATGGAAACTTGATGTCATTGAGTTTGGTAGTGGCTGGACAGAATTGGGGGGTGTCAACCTAAGGATACAGTCCCCAGAAGAAAACCATGCAAGTTGAGCTACTGGGACAAGCAATTTGAGCTCAACACGAACCTCAAGGGCAGGCTTTCACCTCCATGTCGACCTTCTTGATCTGGAAGTATTGATTGATGTGAGTAAAAGATATAATTGGGACATACGAGCTGGTTTGCTTACCAGTCGTGCTGTCGGTTGCAAAACCGTTCCCCCATGAGTCCAAAATAGTACTGCTTTGAGAACCAAGGCTGTCAAACCATGGAGAAAAGGTAACACACAGAAAACTCACTTGAGGGGGTGTTGTGGACTGCTAAATACACAGGTTTGAGAGGTACAAGATGACACATTGACTTCTGGAGTCATTGAATCGTTCCGAACAGTTTTTAACCACTTAAAGCACAAAGGAACAAGTACATCTGACGTGCAGAAATAGGTGGATGTTTCAAGATGCGTCAATAGTCACATATGTAAATAATTATATAATACTATTTTCAAACTCAGTATCCGGAATCACTATCCGCCACTAGCACTCATAAGCAGCCTAATGTCTGACTTGTTTGATAAGTACAGGTTAATTCACATGACTTCTGATATTAAGTCACATGACATCTGTTTAACTTGGAATTTTCCCTAATTTAGCAGAAAATCCTGCCAAGCTCTGTCCCAGTCCTGCCAAGCTACCAATATCAAGACTTTGGCTTGCAATCCTGCAGAGTCCTGAGGATTCCTGCAGGACTCTGGCCAGTCCTGCAGGAATCATAGGGGGACTGAAAAGTACTGAATCATGACCATGCCTTTGAACAGTCTTTGCAAATTTTTATCTGGTGATATGTGGTGCACAGGGATGAATGTGAAACATTCAGCATATACATATCATTAGTTAATATAACTTGCTATGAACATCATATGTATGTACCTGGGGGGTTACCTGTACCCATGTCTAACCTGCCATTCCCATATGACACTAACCTGTGGCTTGTAGGGTATACAGTTGACATTCTCATAATGCATAAGGCCAGTCCCTGACTTTTTCTATGCATTGTGACATTTTATGCAATGTGAAATGTGTCACAAAGTGTGACTATTCATGACCCCCACAAAAAATGTCACACTTCCAAAATGTGAGGTGAAAACTAGGAAGTACTGCATATTTACATGATATCAACATTCATGGGGGATTACTACTGAAAAAGGAATTGAGAGAAGTTTGTCAAACTGAGTTTGTGTGAACAATGTGGCCTGTGCCCATCTCAATGTTTCTGTTTCTTCAGGCCCCTGGAAGCTCACATCATTTCTTGTCTATGTTTGGGGCCTCAGATCCACAATTTTGGACAAGAATCTGCATATGATTCACCCAAATTGGAAGCTTCCTGTGAATTTGATGAATCTTCTCTTCAGCAACTGCCATGTTGTTGCCATGAAAAAGTCTTGAAAAGTTTGGCTAGGTGTATTCATTGCAAACAGGACATATTAGGTTATACTTTGACCCCAAAAATTTCAGGTACAAGTAAATACCTGGGGAACCTGTAGATTTGGTAATGCATGACCCCAAAAACCATTATGCATTATTCAATACAATAGGGGTGCTCATGGTAGCATTTTTTGGCCATTTTTGAGTTGTTTTTGAATCCATTTTTCTCTCATTTTTACTGCCAAAGAAAAAACTCTTGCAGTAAAAATGAGAAAAAAATGAAGTGAAAAATGAGTGAAAAATGGCTACTGTGAATCACCCCCTTTGTAAAATCACGAAAAATGGTTGAAAAATGTGTTTCTGAGGCATTTCCACTACCCTCAGCACATTGGCATAGACTAGACTCTGCTGATGGCATGTCTGTGATCTGTTCCCTGATAAGATCATATGAAACTTTATCCATAAATTTTGGCCAGATAATAAGTACATGCAACAGGTAGCACTAAATCACAGTGCAGGTAAAATAGCATGACAAGATCACATAAGTATCCATGCACATCTGCTAACCACCTATTTACTGCATTTTTTTACTAAGAAAACAGTTGTCTTGAGCCTATGTAATCCTATTTAATCTTGGTTCAAGTTCAAATTTTCAATCCCACTCTTTGCAGACCAGTCCCACTATTTCTAGTCTATATCTACCATCCCACTATCACTCTTCTTGTATATACTCTTCAACTTACCCATTCATGCATGGGCTAAAGAAAGGAGGGGGAAGAAGACAAGGAGCAAATGTGAATTTGGGCCACACATGTTTACTCAATCGGAGTTTAAATGCACAAAGAAAAATGAAGATCAAAAATGAGGAGAAAAATGGGTCATCCCCCAAAAATGAGCACAATAGCCATTTTTCTCGAAAAATCCTTTTTTGCTCTCATTTGTGCTCTCATTTTTATTTTCATTTTTCTGAAAAATGGAACGAAAAATGGTTGGAAAAATGGTAGAAAAATCCACCATGAGCAATACTATTGATATTTCTTCAGTCACTCTTACTGGCATGAAGCAGGCTGGGCTCTGTGTTATGAGGGATTCAGGATTTGACTTCCACACTACTGACACCTACTCAATGGTTGACAAGAAGCTTCATGAACTCTTTCCCCAGCTATTTGTCTGGTTATGTGATAGTGAGCCATATGATGCAGACACCTCCTCATGGCTCATCTGCATGAAACCCACTTATTCATGCAAGTCCCTTGTTGTATTTTCTGATGATCAGGCTCTTCCTACTGGTTTTGACATCATGACTGCATGTCAGCTAGCCAAGGGTAAGGTTGGCCACTCTCATCAAATCCTTTACCTGGGTAAGCTGATCTATATTATCTATTTATTGTGATATATTAGTTCACCAATTTATTTCAGTGACCTGGGAGCCTGTTCCAAAGCAGGTCCTTCAAGAGTGGAGACCTACTGTGCCTGAATCAACTTCCAAGAGGGCTGGCTATGATGCTGAAGACTCAAGCCCTGACAACACAGACGATGATAGCCCAAGTCCTTTTCCACTCTCACAATAACACCATTTCAGGAGTGAGGATGAAGTTGCTGATGAGATTATCAATATTTCAGGTAAGTTTTTAAGTTCCATGCCAATTTAGCAATCTAATTTCCTTGCTTAGATCAAGGGGCTGCGACGGGAAGATCCCGAGACATCCCACTCCCCCAACCATGTACCATCAGCAACCCAAATGGGTCAAGTCCACATTTAGTAAATCGGCTATGTACTGTCTAAATCAGGAAGGTGGATGGGAACAATGCAAGCATTGAGTTGAAGAAAATTAGATTACAGTGTCCTTGCAATTTCCAATACATGAAATAAAAGTAGATATGTAACTCTCAATCCTGTGGTGACCCCCCTTCGTGGGTGATCCATATCTAAACAGAGTCTGGACAACGTCGCTATCTGGAACCTTGTTGGAAACTCTCCACTCGTCGGTCTTGAAGGGAGTTATGCCCATCCTAAATTCTTCCCACTTGCTGATGTGTGTCATTGCCCAGAGGTCAAGGGGGATGTTGATATGCATTACTAGCACCCACACTATCCTGAAAGGTATTTATGCCTGACTACAAGTTCTTTTCCTGCTTCAGCAGATAGCTGGAAGGGTACTGTCTGGGAGGTGGGAATGGCATTATAAATTTTAGAAGCATGAGGCATATTTCTGAAGGTTTGTTGAAGGTAGATCCTTGTGCTGAAATGTCATGAGGTATGATATTGTGTGCACTGTGATTGATCCATGACTATTTATATGGAATTTTCAAGTATGAGAAGGTTCTACAAGATGGGACAATGTTATGCTTAGTGAGAACATACTTACTAACCCATGGATGGATGAGCAAAGGTCAGTGAAGCTGAGAAACCTTGTCTGAGAGCTTGCAAGAGGATATCTGAGCGAGTGCTGTCTGCCTAATTCAGACAGTACCTGGTGGATATACTAAATGCGGATTTGACCCATTTGGGTTGCTGCTGGTACATGGTCGGGGGAGTGGGATGTCTGCGGGATCTGCCAGTTGCAGCCCCTTGGCTTAGATGATGATCAAGTCGATGTTTCCAATGCCCCCACTTGGGTCACCCCTCCTTATGTCAATGCGATAAAAGACACCTTCAACTCATCAATGAATTTTGATAATGAAGAAAATCCTTGGCTTTGATTGGTTGCGAGATATGGAGTTGCCACTGAGATTTCAACATACATTACAATTGTTTTTCATACACAGATCATATATTCCAACTACACTACATTCATTTCAGGAAAATACATAATAGTTTGTTTCCAAAACTGCATATTTTTATCACATTGTGGTAGAACAAAAGTTCAACTACAGGAGACAGAAACTGGTCGTCTACCTCAAAATAAGGCAGAAGAGAGGAATGAGTAAATTTGGACAAAGGGAAAAGAACAAAGGTACTTAGTGTAGGACACATGAGAGTTGATGTATTTGATAGATGCACATTGCATCACTGAATGTATGCATTGTGTCAACATCCTGTATGCCTAAGGATTATTCTTGAGAGTCTTGGAGATCATTGTAGTTGATTGGAGTGGGAAGGGGATGAATGTTGTGCTTAAAAGCACTTAAAATGCTTGAGAATATTAGAGGGGAGAAAAATGTAAGAGGGGAAAAGGGAATGCTCCATTCGCGAGGTGGGAGGACACCTTTATATAAAATACAAAAATCATGAGGCATCACATGTACTTGCATGCTGCCTGACCAAAATAAAAAGAAGGTTCTAAAAATAGAGAATAAACCGAAAATAAAAGAGTTTAACATCACCTCCACCCTCTCTTGACAAATCCTTCAGGCTAGGAATGACTCAGGGAACTTACGATGCAGGGTGAGGTCTATTGCCATGTGTCACTGCTACCCTCAGTGCAGACATCCCATGTGTTGATGCTCTACCCTACCATCTAGCCATCCAGAAAAGTTTAGAGTGAGAAAGGATCTGTTGTAAGTAAAAAGAATAACAAAGAAAATATGAAGAATGTGAAAAATTATGTGCATATTAAAACAAAATTCCAAGCCAAAACCCCTCAAGGAGAGGTTAACTGAAGTAGTTGCTGGTGATGACATCATTAGACAAAGGCATTTGCAGCAAGTAACCAAAATGCATGTGTGACAAGAGTGTGACAAGCTCGATTTATCGAGCTTGCTTGCATAAGCAACTTCTGCTTGTTTATGAGAAGCTGATGATATGTCGAGGGTACTTGGTTGTGTTGTGTGACCTCTTGCTGTGAATGATTTCTTCAGCACTTCCAAATGTCCTCTCAACTTTTAGTAAAAGATTCAGATAAAGTAAATTAAAAAAAGACAATAAAAAAAAATTAAAAGTCCAAACTCAACATAAGGAGGATGTCATGAATGGAACACAACACACTTCCACAATGTGAAGTAGAAATTAAAACTTGACTCATGGCAATAGAATGATAGTATTTGGAGCTCTGCCTAGCTGTGCCAAAGGTGCTGAGTGAGACCAATTACTTAAGCATGGCAAGCCAGCATTCCCAAAATGGAAAGACTTAATTAAATCTGCACATGAAGCAGAATAAATTTTGGAGACTGACAGTGACAAAATGTGTTCAGGACTGAAGAATATGTTAGTGGGGTAAATTATTTTTCACAAGCAGGTGAAAGTGTTGCGAAATGTTTGAGTGCAACATAAAATGTTTAAGCAGGCTACAAAAGTGTTTGAGCAGGCTAGGAAAGTGTTTGAGCAGACTAGAAAAATCTTTGAGCACAACAAGAAAATGTTGGCAGGTTAACTGAAATATATTACAGATACATAAAAAATTTCTGTGCTACAAAATCTCAAATTAAAAATGTAGGCAGATTTTTTACCCACTTGGACAAGCATATTCAACTCCCTCCCCACCCCCCCAACCACCCCAATCGGGCGTGCGCGAACATGTACATCAATATGCACAAGCATCATCACCCATGTCCTCTCCTCAATGCCGCCCTCATCCACCTTATGCACGGAGTGCCTGCAGATATTTGAGATAGTAGGTGCATTGGAGCCGCTTAGGGATCGGTTTTTGGTTGAGAAGGTGAGGCCTGTGGGGAATGAGGACAACAAGACGCAGGGATGGGAGGTGGGGCTTGATGTCAGAAATTTCTCAGGCGCCTGATAAGGCTCCGGCCTTGTAATGTTGATTGCCGAAATTATCAGGCCTTGCCATTTCACGGCAAGCCTGATGAGATGAATGTCGGACAAATCCGAGGTGCAGCCACCTTA
>Ga0307507_10007998_pt1 | contig 14913 bp, 12 predicted proteins | sample 7_EM_MG_FD_207223 | JGI IMG/M metagenome (GOLD analysis project Ga0307507, IMG submission 207223) | Populus trichocarpa ectomycorrhiza microbial communities from riparian zone in the Pacific Northwest, United States - 7_EM | ecosystem: Host-associated > Plants > Roots > Unclassified | place... | reverse complement strand
TCGACGTTGCTAGATAGGAGTCAACGGACTTAGCTATCGCAACAGCTATTGGGCCAGGAGAAGTGATCGTTAGGAAACCATCGGTTACCTGCTGCAAGTATCACCCGGAGAAGAGAGGATTGTAACAGTAACAAACTTCTTACTATATCACAACTACCAAGTAGTTCCTGATAGCTAAGTATGTTTGGTCTGGATTCCTGAAGCGAACTGAAGAAGTAACTGTTTGACCAAGTATATTGAAAACTCTGTCTGTCGAAGTCTGCCCTCTCTAAGTCCGGAGAATAGCAGGTCTTAAATACACTTGTCAGGCTAACCAGAGCCTTATAAATAATAACCGTAAAGGCTCCAAAACGGTAGCCTTAAACCGTTACATAAAACATATTAAGTATCAAATGATATTTTGACACAAATACATAAAACATACTGAGTATCAAACAATACTCGAAACCAAACATAAAACATCATGAGTATCAAACTCAATCATAAAGCATACTGAGTATCAAACAATACTCGAAACCAAATATAAAACATCATGAGTATCAAACTCAATCCTAAAACATACTGAGTATCAAACAATACTCGAAACCGAACCAGTAACCTGTACCGGTTACAGAGGGTCTGTTTTAGCCAAGGAGGATATGGGAAAAGTTTTCTCGACACAAACCATCTAAATTGTTGTCCTCTGACTTTAATAAAAAAAATTATAAAATTTACTCGTGCTGCTTGTTTGTTTTTAAAGATTTTATTATTATTACCATTATTATTATTATTGTGATGGTGTTTTCTTGCTTAGAAGTTGGGGTATTATTTCTTGGCTGAGGGTGAAACGTTGCGATCTTGCTGGCATAAAAACACTTGGATGGTATGATATTCTGTAGGGAGGGTCCGAGCCTCGCTGGTATTGAATAGGTTTTCTCGTTAAAGCACCACACTGAGGTCTAAATAAACGGGCTAAAACGCGTTATAGAATGCTTAGGTCAGACTCTTCAGGTACAGCATCAGATTTTTAAAAATAAGCTAAGTTACCAGACTAGGTATGATCGACGACCACAGTAGGCTACCGTACCACAAGGAAGGTACCGTAGCTCTGATTTTGGCACTGGCAGCATTCGAAACATTGGTAGTGATATGTATGGATGGCCAAAGCGTGCTGGAGACTATAATACGGTAGAAGCTTTAGAGCTATTTTATACTAGGAAACATCCAATGATCGATGCATAAACATAACACGGTGGCTATCAGAGTATGGGTGCCTAGGAGAGGGTATTTATTTACTTAATATACTTTGCTAGAATTTATTATTGGTGCGATACCGAAGGCTATGTGTTGTGTTGTGGTGGTCAAGTTCGCATTAGGATTGTTCGGTTTAACCGTTGCCCTGCCTAAGGTACCGGTACGGTGCTGTACTCATAAACTGTAGTTCGAAATCTCATAAAGGCGCTACCTTACGCGTATTGTACCGGAACCAGTACTCCTCCCTCTCAGGAAGACTCGGATAAGTGCCTTGTGAGTATGATAAACGTTGCACTTTTTGCACATTAACCAATCACAGACCCTTGCAGGAACTCTGTTCAATCAGGATGCTTGCTTAACACCAAAGACGCAAGGCAATCTCCGTACTCGAGTACCGTAGGTGAGTCAGTCAAGAATCTCAGCCTCGCTCATCGCCCACCCCTCGTTATAAAATCCCCCCGCACTCGTCGTCCTTGCATCGTTCTTCAGAGGAGCCACCGGGGGGGAAAGTGAAGTGAAGTGAAGAGAAGAGAAAAATAGTGTACAAGCTAGATATACTGCTGCACTGAGCCGACGGAAGTTTGTACGTTTTGTAGTAAAGTTGTGAAGAAGAACGAGAGGAAGCCTTCCATCTACAGCTACAAAAAGATGTCACATCAGCAGTACCACTCACAGTTCCCGGGCGGGGGTGAAGAGGCAAATACTCCACAAAGTCCGAGGGCATTCACGCCTGGCAGTCAATGGTGGCCGCAGTCGCAGCAGCAGACTCCAGCAACAGTTGTATCAGGGGATGCCTACAACCCGCTCTTTAGCCCGCTCCCGCCGGGTGTGAGTCCACACCGATTTAATGGCGGCAATACCGGCAACAATAACAACAACAACAACGACAGCAGCAATAACAATTCCTCGTCTAATGTTGGGCCTGCGCCCTGGGCGAATCCACCACCCGTATTCCAGACAGGCGGGAACATCCCGAATTCGCAGCGTCCAGCGGGCTATTGGGGAGGACAATTTCCAGCTCCGAGGGCCACACCACCGAACCCACAATCGCAACAAGGATTTCGAGGATTTCATTCGCCGGCTCCGGCTCCAAGCTCCCCAATTTCAACCCAACCCCCTCTACCACGGCCTACATCTCCCCACCCATTCTCCCAATGCAGCATCGCCCTCGCAGTCGACGTCAGCGGCTCCACTGCCGGCCGAATCCTCAAGACAGAGACGGACTTCATGTCCGGCATAGTCCAGCAAATCTTCCAGGCGAGCCAGCGAAACGTACATATCCTGCCCTGGAACGACCATGCTGAGGCTCCATGCGCGCTGACGAATCTCCGCTCTTTAGAGTCCCGCGGGGGTACCAATCCCGTTTCATTGCTGCTCTCGCGACCGCACTTGGCGGCGCTGCGCTCGTCGGGGGTTTGGTTCCTGTTGACGGATGGGGACATTGACGAATGGGAGGTGCGGCGGTTCTCGACTCATTTGGCACAGGAACGAATGCACGGAGTCCCCGTCGTGGTCGTGGTTTTCGGGAGCACTGATGGGTCGATGCCCGCGCAGTGCAACATTTCCGTTGGCTTGTCGCCGTTCGCGGCAGTGCCGCATTCCGCTTTGCTATACCAGGATGTACAACTCCATGGCCGCTGCTACGTGCTTGCTGCGAAGGGGTGTTTTGAAGGACTTGGCACGGCCGGCGGTGAGCCTGTGGTGCTTGGCGATAATACTACCTGGTTTGACTTACCTACTATCGACTCAGGCACCGCGTTCCAGGGCTTGGTCATACCCCCGCCGTTGGAGTTGTCACCGGAGGAGATTGCGTTGTCGGATGGCCTCAGGGTAAATTTTAGCACACTTTTTAATACGGACCTTAGCGATGCGCAAGTCACAGAGTTATTGGGGAACCAGAACCATTTACAGAGCATCCTTTTGAACGCACAAGCTCAGGGACAGAGTGGAAGTGCGAGGAGTTGGTTGCAAAGAAATCAGACCCCCACGTTTGGGTCGCCACCGGCTGCGGGCGGGGTGATGGATGGGAGGGCAGCGCAGTCTGTGCAACAGCTTACACAGGCTCTGCAGGGTGCGCATATCGGCAGGGGCGGTGGGGGCGGTGGGGGCGGTGGGGGCGGTGGGGGCGGTGGAGGTGGAACGAATGTTGATGTGCTAAGAGCGCAACTCCGCGAAGCTCATGCTCGTAGGAGAAATAGTTCACAACAACAGCAATCGCAGAGACAACAGCAATTCCAACCACAACAACAACAACAGCGACAGCAACAACAATTCCAGCTGCAACACCAATTCCAGCTGCAGCAACAGCAACAGCAGCGCTACTTCCCTCCTCCCTCTGCTGCAAGGAGTTCGAGAGACGCCACAATTGGGGCCGCTCTCGAATCTCTGAACCGTGGCACCCGCAGCGGTTTCAGCAGTGCAACATTAACTTCCGCATCCCAGATTGCACCCGCATCGAGACCCCCTGGCACCCATTTTCCCGCTCCACTACCTCCCCGCCAACCCACTCCGCCAGCAGCGCTGGACACCACCGGCGCATTCCTAGGTGAATGCAGTCTCTGCTTCGAATCAGACACCCTCCTCTCTATCTTGTTCAAGCGCCCGACCACCCCAGCTCCATCCCCTCTGCAACCTCTCCTCTTTCCCCTTTCCCTCGGCTCCGCCCCATATAACGATGTGGTATCAAGCTGGATGTGCTGCTACGACTGCAGTACCCTCCTCGTCGCACAGCGTGAGACCCCTCTACGAGAACCCGCCACCGCGACACTCCCGCTCGTCTCCTGGACCCGCAATTCCGCACTCTGGCGCAGCATCCTGCACTCAGCCCTCAGCACACCAGACACCCCCCCATCCCCTCTCCTCCCAGTCCTATTCCTGGCTGTGCTCGAAAACTGCCTCGAAAAGACCTGGTCCGCGCAAGACGGCAGCGAGGAGAATCGCCAACGCCGCGCGGCCCTAACCTTCGTGCGGGACACCGTCCTGACAGAAGTTAAAGTCGCCGGTGACGAACACAAGGGACCCGTAGGCGCATGGGTAACGGACGTGCTCCTGCGGCCGAAAAAGGGCGAAGACAGCCTCGCGTGGAAGTACCCGATGGAGGGCTTCGTCCTCATGACGAAGCTCGCGCGCACGCACGATAAGACCCTCGGACAGCCGGAGATTACAAAGGTCGTTTGGAAGAAGATTCTGCATACCGTTGCCTCGCGCTACGTTGCCGCACTCAGTCGGGGTGAGGGGACGGAGGAAGCGCGGAAGGGGTCGATACGGAAGTACGTTCTTCAGGGGATCTCGCTCGCGAAGGGCGGGGGGGAGGGCTGGATGGATGGACTGCGAAAGTTGGGCTTTTTGGGATCGGGGGATTTACTAGCGCTCGCGATGCTGCCCGGGGAAGTGCGGTGGATCGAGAGTGTTGCTGGAGAAGCTATGGCGAAGTGGATTGGATGGCTGAGCGAGTTGGAAGGCGTTGTGGGCGCTGGCGCTAAGCAGTGTATTGCGATGATTAGGAGGCGTTGGGGAGAGGAGGTTGAGGGGGTCGTTGATGGGATAGATTGGGAAGGGGAGGTACTTTAATTATGGGAGTTTTAAATTTTTTGTTAGGGGGGAAACTAAGTGCGTTTATGGGCCTGTTTTACAAATTCGCTTCTTCTTCTTTTTTCTTTTTCCTTTTCTCTTTCTCCTCTTTACATACCGGTACTGCATTTTACCGAATAACATACTGTACTTCTATTCTCATCGTGTATTCGGAATCTGGTTTCTATAAAAGTGCCACAAGGTGTGTCAGAATTATTTGAAATATCGAAGATATGATGTGTTTAATACAAAGAGAACAATGTAGCCAATTGGGTACCCCCTTTGGCATCACCATCACGAATCCATGAAAATAGTGTTCATGCTGTTTGAAAGAACGTGGTGTATAGTGCTAGTAGCCTGCACGGCCATACTTCAGTACCAGGGTTAGTCCATGAACATGGCCAATAACCGGCCGCAGTTAGTGTGCAGCCAAGCCCATAACTTGTGAAAAAGAAGAACCTCTGTGAACAATTTGTGATTTTTCCTTCGCCAGGAGGGGTATTTTGGGCAACTTGACCAATACAACAAAAACTCAGTAAATCTGCCATCTAGGATTGGCCTCTTGCAATTTAAATTACCCAACTAAACCACAATAGGGTTAGCAGTATAGGTTAAGAAAATAGCGAACACCAGTTAATGAGATCCCACATGCTTGGATGGAAATTAGAGACTGATCCACAATGGCAGATTTAATGAGTTTTTGCGGTACAACAGTGTTCACAGACTAACCCTAGTACCCTAGTATATGAGAATGACCTCAGACTTTAAGATTAACTGTCGCGCTAGAGAAAAGCAGCATCAAGGCTATCCTCCGGTATGGTTATAATATAATAAAAGAGAAGAAGCTTGACCTAATACGAGAATTAACGATGCTAGTAATAGTAATCACAGCCATGTTTGGTTATAGTACTAAGAGGTAAATCTTTAATAATACCTGATTCCGAATACGCGATGAAATTGGAAGTACTAGTACTCGTACTAGTACATACAATGGCATCACTAAACCTCCGGTGGTTCCAGCAGGTAGGGTGCGGTGCATGGGTCCCTGCTTCGGGCCGCATCAGGCGGGGCTCATTAAGCGAGTGGTGCAGCGCGGGGTTGAAGATCTCCTCCACGCTGGTCGTCATCGCAACGGGATGGGGGATCTTTTTGTTCTCATCACTCCACACCTTTGGCCCCACCTAGAGAAAGTGCTCAGCTGAACCGGAGCCAAATGATTATTCTGCCTCCTATTCCTGGCAGTTATGCCGAATGCCCCGCTACCCCCTAAGTACTAGTACTTGTACCTTTCTGAGAGGTGGATTCGAGTAGTTAGTTGCACTCGAGTAGTCTAGGTTCATGCGGAGGGAATCTCGGGAGTGCGGTCATTATGCCGGGGAGGCCTAAGATACTCATTCTATCTGACTAACCAAATATTAAAAGTAATCAATGGAGTGTGGCCGTAATAACAATCAATGAATAACATCCAGCACTCCACACCTCTAGCGACCCCTAATCCTCATCCGTCTTCTCCAACCCCCCCCTAAAACATTCCCTCCCCCAACACGTACTTGAGACCCCTGATTCTCTCTAAGAACTTTGGGTGGACGGCAGGTTTTGGTTGACCGGCGCCGTGCATATGAACAACTATGAACGAGCTTAGGTCATGAGCACTGCGTAAGCAAACACAATGAATTGTACAAGCAGGAGCATCCCTGCCACCGAAGGAACGATAGGGGTCCGGGAAAGAGAATGGAATTGTTTGGCAAGCTTCGCTCTCTGGCCGTTGACAAACAAGAACGGTACAGTATTCCGTGACGAAGCGAGTCCACGGCATAACGAGAATGCCCGTACAAATAATCCCCGTCCTGTAAAAGTTCTATGGGTGTTCTCGCCTCACCATGGGCTCGCTTCGCCGTGGGTGACTGTAGATAATCGATGCCTTCTCACACTGTCAGATGGGTATTCTATTTCGCCTCCAGCCCGACGATCAAAACGTATCTGTGCGGGTTTGTACTGAAGAGAGAGAACAAAAAAGAAAGGGGAAAAGGAATCTCATTCGATTAACGTCGTGGCCCTGTTTGTGTTGTTGTCCTCTCATCAAAGAGGGTGTCGCCGCCGCCCCCGTCGTCTGCTCTCGTCTTCTTGGGAGAGAGATGCTGGAAAACTGCCCTCTTACACCCCCCCCCAAGAGCTTTTCTCCCGACCACAGCCACCTGATCTGACTCTAAAAAGTACTAACTACCACCACAATACACAAGTGAGGGTATTGACAAAAACCTATAAGCACAGCTCCGTGCCCCACAGTACCTGGTTGGGGTGCGGCTTCTTCGACCTAGCGACAGACAGACAACAACTTTCGTTTCAAATCCACAATGATATCTTGAAGGTTTTTTTCGCAGTTTGTCCTCGTCTTCCATTCCTGGAATTAAATGGTATCCTAGCCAATAAAGTATTTCATCTAACAGAGTATCATAGCCTCTAGGGTCCCTGCCTTTCGTTTGCTTCCATCGGTGCTGCTGCCGTAATCTGGGAGACTAAAGTCGAGGGGACAGAATTTGGTCCTAGGATCGACGAAACTAATTTGAGAGTGAATACAGTCGAGAAGTCTTAATTGCTCATGCACCACTGATTGCACTAAGAACAGAGTGTGCGGCACCTATTGGTAAAGGTTGTGGCCCTGCAAAGGGCATTGCCAAAGTTTACCGGAAGGAAGCCAGGGAAAAAGGATTGAGAATATAACTTGCCCAGCATACTATTTGAGCTTCGGACTACGAACTTGGGGGTGTTGGGGCAAGCTACAGAGCTAGGTCTACGGTGTTCAGGCTAGCCTGGGCTGGGATCGGGTTGGGTTGGGATAGGTTTCGTTCTTCTAGGTGGCAAACCCAAGAAACTCCATATGATTATTGTTAGAGTTGAGGGGAGTGGTTAGTGTGTCGTGATTAATTGCGGAAGTTACGAGAATGTTGTTGGTGGTTACTTTTGTACTGGAGTTAGAATGATTTACTGGCACAGAGAAGATTCCCATCTTTCGCTTGTTGTCACGGGAGGGAGCAGACCAATGAGGGCATGCATGGAAGGAAATTGGAAGGTGTGGGAATCAATAGAAAGACTGGGACGATTTCATTCTATCATTAATTTTCATATATACACCTATCTTCACTATTAGTTTTTTAAGGATGCAGAACGAGAGAGCGAAGTTGATGATTATACTTGTCCTACAGCTAGGCCAGATCCCACTCAGCCTACTCCACCCCTGCGCTATCTACCGGCTACCCTCCAATAAATCTAAAGATCAGATGAGCCACTAAGGAAGAATTTCTTCCGTACTCCATATCCAGTCAATATCATCAACCGACAAGATGGCTTGCAAGAACCACCATCCACAGCCACTCAATGTCTGGAACTAAGCTACCTCGTTTCTGTTACCTCTTTTTCCGTTCGTCCACAAACTTGAAGCCTATTCTGAGCATGCAAGAATATTAACAAGAAGCTAAATCTTGTCGCTCTTCTTTACCGTTGTCACATCGTATCACTTATTTCCCACCGGTTTCCCAAAGATAATAGTTGTGAAGCCTAAGACTAATCTAGTACGTGCTAGAGGGAGACTAATGTTGAAAGCCTCTCACCCACATCTTTTCACTTATGACCCTCCCCCCAGTTGGGTTGGTTTTGATTCCACAAAAATCATTTCCTGACATTTGTCCTCCCCCCAAACTCTGGGATTTCTCAAGGTGTCCTGATACCCCTGGATAATTGTAGGAGATGGAACTTGGCAGTACCTCCTCTTAGGCGAATGTGATAATTTAGACTCATACAGGAAACCGCCGGAATCTTTGGGCATGGCTGGGAAACCAATCTGTCAGGATAACTGTTTCAAGCTATCACCTAGTTACATGGCTTCTCATTTCCCTGCTTGCAAGAGACCTACCTGTCCTTACATAGTTATCCTTTCCACCATTTCGTAGCACAAGTGCACCTCATATATCTCTTCTTTCAAGTACGAGAAGCTGAAAACACTCGCTTTCCTTCAAAGCGATTTAATTTATTACTTCCTTTTAAAAATTTCGAGTTTCCTCGGTGACCCTGGTCTGTTTGAGTAAAGTTGGCTCTGGTGGGCGGGATATCATATAGGCAGAATTTAGGGTAGATTTAAGAATCTAAAGTACAGTCACTAGTCAGAAGTGTTCGTGAAACATGTCTCGCCTTACTAAGCGACCTCGCCAAAATCCAAACACTACAAACTAGATCGCAACCTACCATGCAATTCACACTACCATAAAAACACAAATAATTGGACCATATGCTTGGACATTGGACTTGCCTCTCCTACTAAGCTCTTTGTTTTTATACTTTGTTTTCTCTCTTGGGAGACTTGTTGTGTTGTGTTATTTCCCTTCCTTTCCAGAGGAGAAAACTCCAGACTACATAACCCAAGGTCAAATTATTCGAGTTTTTACAGTAGAGTATAGTTTATCATGATTACAATTAAACTAGTTCTCAATCATGTATTTCTTTACTAAATAACAAAAAAAAAACCACACCAATCAATTTACCAAGTTCTCCAAGTCATACCCTCCTGAGTACTACCAGGAATTGGAAATGCTTTGATAACCCTCTCCCTTAATTATTCAGTATAACAAATTGTGATAAGAGCCTGCAATGAATGTCCCTAGAGGCATATCCAAAAATTGTTATCAAAAGGGCTCTTGCTCTCCTATTGTTGTAAATAAGTTTTGTTCTTCAAGTTGAAGTACAAGGAAGAGTATGAGGACTTTCTGAACACAAGTGTGTATGAACAATTACATACAAGTACCACAAATACAATAAATATAGTGACCAGCACTGAGTATAAAGTGTTCATGATCTAACCCTTATTTAATTGCAATTGCCCCCAGGTCGTACATTGGTGTGAATACTACTGGCAGCAGGTTCGCATTTTGGCGAGGCAGCTTAGTAAGGCGAGACATGTTTCACGAACACTTCTGACTAGTGACTGTATGATACTGCGATAGTTTCAAAATATTTGGTTCTCATATTATGAGGCGCTGAAATATGTTGAATGGTATCATATCTACTAATTTTGACACACTTTGAGACACTTTTGTATAGTGGTTAACCTACCTAGTTTAGGATAAGTAGTGAGAATACAAGCAACGGTACTGTACCATATGGCTGGAGCGGCTCTTGAGTAACGGAAGGTTGTTCCAGTGTGGTTTCCCTTTTGTTTACCTGCTTACTGCAATTCACCCACCCTAACTTCCATCCGTGAACTTTTGGGCTATATTGGAACATTGGGGGTTTACTATTTCGAAGAGTCTAGTATCGGGTACCATAAGAATTTGAATAACTAGGCTGTGTGCTGGGGTGTCCGGGGTTTCCTATGAAGGAAAAAGCGGGGTAAGCACTCCAAAAAAATCAGTTTCGCTCTCCTGGGTGAACAAGAAAAGGACATCAGACCTTATTTGAAGAGGAAACTCCAACGTCCTAGCCATTGTTTGGGCTCTTACTACAGTATAAGCAAGAAACCCGCCTCCTATCCCTAAACCTCCTTCTTCTAAAGCACTAAAGACTAAGAAAACATCCTTAGACCAAATTAAGGTATTGCCCAGACTTCGACAAAGGCTTCTGCCCCCGACTCCAAAACCAATCCCAACTCTACAATTCCGGAGCTACATAGGAATCTATGTATGTACCTAATCCGGCTATCTCTAATCCTAGCCTACACACTTCTGCATAGCCCCATCTCCTGATACAGCTCGCAGTCCGCTGAGGAAGACGCTTTAAAACTGTGTCTCTTAGCGGGGTTCATTGTGTATCTGAATTACATTTACTAGTGGGTCAAATTTGTCTACGACATCAAGCCCGTCTGTGCTCGACACGCTCACTTCTTCACAAGGCAGGTGGGGATCCTGGGTGGATTTCAGGTCTTGGGGCAGATATAGTCCCCCTCGTAATATTGTTGTTCACCCTCGTAATGATCGCCGCACTACGCTGAGGGAACAAGAGGCACAAACACACGGTCATGAATCGAAAGCGTGCGTGGGGGTCCGGGGGCGGCTCTTATCCGGCCAGCCGAAGAAGGGTATCGAACCCCACGCTTTCAATGCCCCCACCCACGGCCACTATCAGCCCCGCATCATTGATTTCTGACCTTGGAGGACTGGAAAGGAAGGAGCACTGTTTGCAACTTGAACTTTGGCCTTTGAGCGCTATTCTATTAAAGTGGAGCAAATGGATAGCACAGCGGTGAGTGGTAGAATGAGAAGATTCGCATGGAACTTGACTTGAGCACTGTATACGAAAGGTAAGGGGGGTGGCCTCCACAATTTCATTCGAACTCCTATATAACTAAACTAATGGTAACGACAAGTGTATAAACAGAACACAATTAACGCATTGTTGCATTTCCACGGGTCACCGTACCTACCCCTATATCCCCCGACATGCTCACAGCCCGCCGGACACTCCCGTGATAATAAAGGAAAGACATATCGGTAGAGTCTTCTCCGCAAACCGCTAGAGCACTAGAACAATCCATCACACTCCCGAACGATCCACAACACTCCCGCAACTTACATAATCAGCCACAGCCGTCTAACAAATTCTTTATCATGTTTGTTGAGCTCATATTACCCGTATCCGGGAAGTCAGGATAAAATCAGTAGGGCTAATGATAACGCGTAGCTAATTCCTCTGTTGACTGCATGAGAGGCTATGGCTCTTTGGAGTTTCTATGGGTAGAGGGTTAAAGTTTGTTCTCCACATTTTGAACCGCTAGGGGATGGGTGGATGGACTGATTAGCCGACTAAGTCACTAGGTAGATTTACAGGGAGGGAAACTACAGAAAGTATAGTGTCAGAAGAATTTATTGCAGCCCACTACCACATGATTCCGGTCGTTTATTTTGATCTCGTTAATGAAATGGGAATCCCAATAGAGGTCTTGAAAAGAGATTCTTTAGAAAATCAACAGAGAAATTATTTTTAAGGTCCTCTCTCAAATGCTGATGATTGTGCCGGGTTTTCCTGAGAACTTTGGGTCGAGGGCAAGTTTTAGTCGAAGGCCATACTAATATGTTCACGACTGTGTATGAACAACTACGCACACATTTGCGCCACAGGTGTGGCGTAAAGAACCACAATGAATTATATAAGTAGGAGATCCCACGCACTTCATTGGAGGTAGTAAAGTTTCTTCAACCTAGCATCCAATCACTTCCACACCAAATCTACAATGATTTCTTCAGGTTTTAACAGTAGTTTTCCGACGCCTTGCAGTCCTGGAATTAGATGTTTGCTAACAAAATGTTTCTTCTGACAGTGTATCTTAACCTTTATGGTCCCAGCCTTTTGACCACCACCACCTCTACTGATACTATAATCTAACAAACCAAAGCCTCAAATCGAGATCTTCATTCCAAGGTAGATGGACTCAATTCCAAGATAGATAGACTCAAGGCAAAAAATGCTCATACGGAATCGATCGCCCTAAGAACGACATATGCCATGATGAAAGGCATCTCAAGAAAGAAAGATATGATGAATAAGTAGATGAAGGATATTGAGAAATGTGTTAAGTCTGATGATAAAGATTGTGACTCAGTAAAGGGTATTACTAAGGTTTACCAGAAGGAAATCCAGAAGCAAAAGCATTAAGGGGTCAGTCAGTCTTGCATCTAAGCCATTCCTTAGAGATTCCAATTACAACTTTACTTTATGGGAGAATGCTACTTACTGTGTGTGTTATAGTTTGGCTACTAGCTACGAACTTGGGGGGGATTTTGTCATCGGGTTGCTGGTTGAGTGGGCACTGGGCCCACTACGAGAGTCTGCTTCTTGGATTAAATGGATCATTGAATAGGGTTATCAGCTGTATTGATTTATACTGGAAGTACTGGTGCCTGGCAAATTTATCTGCTTTATTAACCTCTATATCATATGATTCCTTACAAAATAGATAATTAAAAGTGCTTGAGAGGACATTGGGGAGCGAAGGGCTAACCCAACACAAGGCAGGTATTCAGGTTAGGAAATAAATGAGGGTAATGCCCCACCCAGGCAGCTGTGTAGCAGGAGGTTGAGACGCCGTATGATACAATAACAACAATAGAAATAAAAAGGATGGAAGGCATCCAACATTGTTGTTGTCATCGGTCCAGCCTCACATGGGTACCGTAAAATCTCGGATAATTGCACTCTGGGCTACGTAGTCGTGATTTCCCTCCTTCGGAAATGGGGTGAAAATCGCTACAAAAAAGAGCTTCTTAGCTTCCCTAAGAGATGTAAAAAAAATAACTAAACAAACATTAGACCTTACCAGAGGAGGCAACTCCAAAGACATAGCACATGGTCCAATTATTTGAGATTCTACAGTACACCGTTGCACTCAAGCAGAAACTGGACGAAGGCGTGGGTGGGGCTGGAGCGCATATCAGTAGGGCAGTAGTACGGTAGGTGTATATAGAAGGAATCTTTATGCGCTAAGAATGTGACTCCGCCTAGCTCATCTGAGAAACGTGGGAGTCTGAGCCCTTCACCTAACCAACAGCAACTCCGCCGACGGCAACAACCTTTTAAACCATAATACAACATTGACAGCAAAAGCACTACTCCCCCCACTTCTATCGGGGAAGTTCGGTGGCTCCGCAGTTGTGGCCGCTCGAGCGCCCCCACCTGTAGTGGTTTCAGCAGGATAATATCAGCCTCCGCCAAGACCCTATAGAGTCTGTTTTTCCGCCCTCTCACCACCTTATCACCAACCCACTCCGTTACTATCACTGGGCGCTACCGGCGCACCCTCAGGCGGCCGCAGTTTGTGCCTCGAATGAAACACTCGCCTCTCGATCCTCCGCAAAGGCCCCAAAACCTCAGCCCCCTACCCTCGGTAGCCCATCCTCTTTCCCTCGCCCGTGGCCCTGCTCCGCATGATGATGTAGTATCATATCAAGCTGGATATGCTGCTACAACTGCAGCCCTTACTGCACAACCCTAGCCTCTAGACGGGGCATCGTCCGGACAGGTGTTAGTTGCCACCAATGACCACAAGAGACCTGTAGGCGTTTGGGTAGCCGAGGTCCCCGGACTTGAATAGCGATGGCCTTGAACATAATTGGGTAGCTGGTAGATTATGAGCTTTGATCGACGAACCTGGGGGACTGGGGACCCTGGTCGAGTGATCGATCATGACTAACACTCGAGCATCCAGTCTCGTCGATTCACGTGCATTGGGTCCCAAAAATTCATTCCATTTTGTCGCTACAGCCCTATATCTAGTGCTGTATATTCCATATCCCATATCTCTATTTGAATATGAATATTTAGCCTTTTAGGTCTATCTCACTAAAAATATTGTTCAAAGACTTCTGTCACCTCCTGCACCCCTAGTTCCACTGAACGAATTTTCGTAATCTACCTTGTGGCCTCCCTCTTCCAAGTCAATTCCTCTTTGAATCCCCTGTCTCATACTCTTCTATCCCAAGCTATGTCTGAGAAGGATAGGGAGATGAAGAGTATCTTCCCTTGGTAACGATATCACTGACAACCGAAACTTCTGCACCGATAGAACACTACAGTAAAGTGTTAGTTAATTGGTTGGGACATTGTGATAAGGTTGGTCTTTAGGACCTCAGTCGAAAAACCAACAGTGTAAATTCTAGTTGAGAGAAATGTTAGCTAGTGTGTGGGGGAGACCCTTGTTATGCTAGTTCACTGTATCACCAGATTGTTAGGATTCCTACCGTATAGCCATTGACCAAGCCATGGCCGAGAGACCCTATGGCCGAGGTGATCGAGCAAGATCCAGCCAAGCAAAACTCGAGCATTATCTGGTCGTGGCCATCACTACACTTGAAATAGGGTTTAGGAAGTCTCGTGTGAAAGTATCTGGTTGAGTTTCGTCCTCATAAAGAAGCTCGCGCGCACGCACGATAAGACCCTCGGGCAGCCAGAGATTACAAAGGTCGTTTGGAAGAAGGTTCTGCATACCGTTGCCTCGCGCTACATTGCCGCACTCAGTCGGGGTGAGGGGACGGAGGAAGCGCGGAAGGGGTCTATACGGAAGTACGTTCTTCAGGGGATCTCGCTCGCGAAGGGCGGGGGGGAGGGCTGGATGGATGGACTGCGAAAGTT
>Ga0307507_10007997_pt1 | contig 14913 bp, 2 predicted proteins | sample 7_EM_MG_FD_207223 | JGI IMG/M metagenome (GOLD analysis project Ga0307507, IMG submission 207223) | Populus trichocarpa ectomycorrhiza microbial communities from riparian zone in the Pacific Northwest, United States - 7_EM | ecosystem: Host-associated > Plants > Roots > Unclassified | place... | reverse complement strand
CACTTTATTAACGCCTCCCCTACTAATCTTCCTGCTGGTACTACTGCCCTTAATTAGTGGCTTAATCTAAGTAATTAAATCAACTACCCAGCGCTCTACTGTATGGCGATAGATATCCTATCTATACCACCTATGTTAACTAAACCAGAGTGAATATTTTTAGGAGCCTGAAGGACAATTACCTAGTAACGGATAAAGCTTAGGCTAGTGAATATTGAGCGATCGGAGTGCTTAAAGTTGTGGGTAAGAGGAGGACTTATGTAGGGCTAGAGGAGAGAGCTACTGGTGAATATTAGGGGGGGGGGAGAGGCCTTTAAGGAGACGTCGGCTATATAGATTTAGTACTATACCATGCTAAGACTGGTGATATTACCTATATCTAAGATATCGCAATTATTTATTTATATCGCGATATTTTGATTGGCTTATGAATTGAATATAATATTTGGCCTATTTATTTATTTATTCATCATTAACAACGCTAGGGGGAAGAACTGGAGGCAATAATAGACTCAGATTTAGAAAGGCTAGTAGGAATATAAGATATAGGAATAGAAAGCTCTATACAAAATAAGTAGTGGCTAGGGAGTAAACACAGGAGATGGAAGTTCTGAACATTTTAGAGAAAGTAGAAACGGAAGAAGTGAGGAGTAAAGGAGAGGCGAAGGACCCCTACTAGGGGTCCGCTACTTAACCATTATATAGTATAACTGTGGCAATACAAACCACCGTCTAGTAAGGCCCCTACTAGACAGTCTAGACCTAGAGAAATACTATATTCTTGCCATATAAGAGCCGTATTATAATACCTATATATAATCAATATACTGCCCTTAAGGATTTTAGCTCCTGTATGAACTAAAAGCAGCTATATGCGTATACTTTATAATTAGCAAAAATATTAGCCTTGCCTTATAGTTATAGCAGGCAGTTAACCTAGATAATACAGTTATAACTATCTAGATATATAGGGGACTAGTATAAATTATTAATGTCTATAACCCTAGGGTTAAAGGGGTAGCATAGACAGAGAATATTATATTTATAATAAGCTTGCTAGAAACTAAATACGCGGAGTCTATTCTACTAGGAGATATAAACCTCCACCACCTATAGTGGGGGGGCATCCATATTGCTGCTAATTAATAGGTAGAGTGCCTACTAAGAGCTATAGATAATGGGGGCCTTAAGCTAGCTACCCCCCTAGGTGCAATTATATGGCAATAGGGCACTGCCAAAAGTACAATTAACCTTATAATTATAGATGAAAACCTATACTAGAGACTTAAAAGGTGCTCCCCTAAAGAAGAATGGGCACTTACCTTAGACTATATCCCTATTTAGATACAACTAGATCTGGATATTAAGGCGCAACTAAATAGTAAAAGATACATAATAAGGAAGCTTAACGTAGATAGCTTTCTTAATATAATTAAATAATAACTTTAAGACCTAGAAGAAATCCACCTAATACCAAATAAGTAAGGCTTATTGGCTACCCCTAAGGAAATTAATTAAAGACTAGAAAGGATCTAGGCAGTAATTAAAAGCAGGCTAAAAGAGTACTGCCCGGTTTTAAAACTAGGCCCCTATGCGCGATACATATAGTCCGTACAGTACGCGGCCCTTGTAGCCGGCTAACGACGAGTAAGGAGGAAATATATAAGTAGCTATAATTTTAAACGATATAAAAACACAAGAAACTAGCTAAAGAATACCCTAAGAAAAGAAGCAAGGAATAACTGGAGACGGTTTATAAACAAATATACTACTAATTTAAGTCTCCCCTATAACAAGGGCCTTTGGACCATAGCAAAATAGGTAAAGAAAAAGGCGGGACGTTTAGTAGAAGATCTATACCTACTACCCCTATAAAGAGCAGGCAAACCACAGGCTATAAGCAATAATAATAAAAAGGCAAAGATCCTTATAAAAAGATTTTTCCCTTAACCGGCTCTAGCAGACCTTAGTAATATTACTAGTAAAACACCGGTGACTTGCCTAAGGGTTAATAGCAACATAATAACTAAAGAAATAGCCAGAACTATTAGCCGCCTCTTAAATAATATAGTACTAGGACTAGATAGGATCCTAAACAAAGCCCTAAAGACCTATAGACCACTTATAGCACCTTGGCTTGTAGACATAGCCAAAGCATGCTTTACAATAGGCTACTACCCGCGACTTAGAAGATCTATGACGATGGTTATCTTATAAAAAGAAGGTAAAGTAGACTACTTAATTCTAGGAAGCTACTGCCCTATTACCTTAAAAAACACCCTAAGCAAGATCTTAGAAAAGGTTATAGCGGACTATATAGTAGATATAGTAGAGGAATACGCCCTACTACCACAAAGCTAAATGGGGGCAAGAAAGAATCGCTTAACGCTATTAGCACTTACACTACTCGCTACTACCATTAAAACTGTATGGGCTATATAAAAGGACTTTATAGTATTAATACTTAGCCTAGATATTAGCGGCGCCTATAATAATGTACCCCATAAGCGTCTCCTATATATCCTTAGGGCAAAGGGCTTCCCAAAATAGATTATTTAATTTATTTAAGAATTTATAGGCCAGAAAGAAATATTACTAGTCTTTAGTAGATACCAGAGCCCCCCTATTATAGTTATAATAGGAATACTATAAGGATTACCTTTATCGCCTATACTCTTCCTCTTCTTTATAAGCAACCTGCTTAACACTTTTAAGGAAGGGGCAACCTAGGGGATAGGCTTTATTAATAATACAAACCTAATTATATATAGGCCAACAGCCGCAGAGAACTATAGGACACTAGAGAAAGCCTATAATACCTATATAGAATGGGCAAGACGATATAGAGTCCAATTCTTACTAGAGAAATACCAGCTAATCTATTTTATAAGAAAATGTAACCAATCTGCAGATCCTTAGCATATAATCTATATCTAAGGCTTTAGGGGTTAACCGGTTTAAGGCCTAAGGGTATTAGGAGTATAGATAGACAGCAAGCTCCGGTAGAGCGTATATATGGTATAAGCGGCCCGTAAGGGCTAAGTATAGTATATCGCCATGTCTAGGATTGTCAATTCTATATAGGGTCCATGCTTCTAGAGGTTACACCTACTATATACAGCAGTTATCTGGCTAACTATAACATATAGATCTAGCATTTGGGCCACTAGAGAAACCAAAAAAGGCCCCCTTAAATTACTCCTTAAACCACTCCAAAAGGTCTAAACAGCCTGCCTTAGGAGTATAATAGGTGGGTATAAGCGAACGGCTATAGCACTGCTTAAGAAGGAAGCCAATATTCCCCCCCTATAACTATATATTAAAGCCGATGCAATATAAAGGGTGTAAAAAGAATGTAACTCTAATGTTATAAAGTATATCAAGATACGCCTAAATAAACTATAGAGGGACCCTAGGGTACCCTATAGGAGAAGGAACCAACAACCCCAAAGTAGGGAAGATATATTAGGAAAACAGGTAGAGAAAGTAGAAGAAGAATAGTACAGCGCTAGGGCCCAGGCCTATATAGAGGAGAAAGAAAAACGCGTAAGAGGCCAGTAAAGATAACAGTAAGGGAGAGAAAGAAGCTAAAGTAGAGTATAAAAGAGTACTAGAAAACCATCTACCGCAATATAATACTGGTTGGACCGACGCTGGAGAGATAAATAGGAGTTAAAGGTATAGAGGTAGACTTAGGTAAGGGGAACCTAAGCTATAGTATAGGTAATGCTATAGGGGGTAAATACCTAAGGGCTCCAAGAGGGCCTAATAAAGGCAGAAAATACAATGGCAACACTTTTAAGGACAGGAATAATAGGACTAAAAGATTAGCTTTACTAGGTAGGTGTCCTAATAGGTAGCCTAAGGTGCAAATATAGCTGGCCAAGACAGACACCAAAACATGTAATACTATTATGCCCCTTACACACTGGCCGAGAAGCAATGCTCTCAGCAGCTGGCATAGAAAACTATAATACACTACTCTTAACATAGAAAGGCCTTAAGGCGGCTACCTAGTGGCTTATTGGCTAAAATGTGCTAGACCAGTTCCGGGTTGCAAAGGAAATAGTAGTAGAAGGCAAAGGGGCAAGTAATAGGCGCCCCCTAATAACTCTATAGGAGTAGAGTATAGTGTGTAATACTAACGCGTCCATAGGTTTGTTACGGCAGCAGTAGTACCTAAGGAGGTCAAAAAGTAAGGTAGTAGAGTACCACTGGTAACTTATAGGTGACTTATAAGCGAGCCCTATAAGGCGGGGAGATAGATCACAGGGTTTTCTCAAATAGAGTTTTCTCCCTATATGTATATAAGGAGTAGTCCGCGTGGGCCCAACAGGGATCCAAATCGGACGTTAAGCAATAAATAATAATATATTTAGGCTTAATTATATCCTGTAATGGAATTAAAATAGACCCTAAAAAAGTTGCTGCTATTATAAACTAGAAAAGCCCTAGTAACGTATAAGATATTTAAGGATTTCTAAAATTCGCAAATTTCTATTAATAATCTATTAACCACTTCTTAGAAACTGCTTAGCCGTTAGTAAACCTAATAAGGAAGAACATAAAATTTAAATAAACCGCTAGATGTAAATGAGCTTTTAATAACTTAAAATATTGCTTTATCCCTTGACCCGTCAGGGCGAGCAGAGGGGAAGGCCCGTGCGCGAACACCAGAATCAGAACAACGCGTAGAATTCAACCATCAAATACACCACCACCATGCCTTCTAATCACGCTAGAATTGATGCAGATCTTGTTCAGAAGACTCAATATAAGATTCCCCCAAATAAGACAGCGAAAAAACCCCCCCCGAAGCCTTGGCCACTCCCCGAATTTTGTATTCCTGAGCACGGCTACCGGATCCTACTGATCTGATTGGTGGGCTCTTATCGATAACCTGCGTGCCCAAGTTGACGGGTTAAGGGATAACTACTTTAATCTTTGCTTACTTTAACCTTAACCTTAAATATATTATTAAAACAGACTTATTAGATTATGTACTAGGGGGAGTATTATTATAATATAATAAGAATGGCGAGCTATGTCTAGTAGCCTTTCTCTTTTAGAAACTCGTCCCTACTAAATTAAACTACAAGATATATAATAAGAAACTACTTATAATCGTTAGATACTTTAAATAATAGCGTCCTAAGCTTAAAGGATTATTATTCCTAATACGCGTATTAACGGACCATAAGAATCTATAATACTTTATAACTATAAAGCAATTAACGCAGCGCTAAATTCGCTAGGCCGAATACCTCTTATAATTTAACTTTAAGATTATATACTAACCAGGCAAACTTAATTAGAAGCCTAATATATTAATATAACGATTATAGGATCTACCTATAAACGCTTTAGACAAATAAATTATAAATTATTTATAAATCTTATTACCCCCTAAACATTTTAAAAAACTATATCCTATATTTCTAGATACGGAACTTAAATAGAAATAAATTAGAAGTTAATAAATAGAAAATAGAAATTAATAAGCTAATGGAATACAAATATAAGAATAGCGTATGGATAATTAATATAATAAAAGCGATTTAAATAGGAAAACGATAGTATAAGGATATCACACTCGCTAAATGCGAAATTTAAAATAATCGATTATATTATTAATAGAAGATAGTAGTTCCGAATTCCAAACCTTTATAATTTAAGATACTCAAATTTATACACGACTCCTCTATAATAGGACATCCTAGCCATATAAAGACTTATAAGATTATTTAATGAGTATATTACTAGCCTATAATACACAACTATGTATAAAAATATGTTTAAGTATATAGAATATGTGTGTATAGAAATACCTCTTATATAAAGAAGTAAGGAGTACTTTAACCGCTACCAATTCTAATACAAAGATAGTGTAACATTTTAATTAACTTTATAGTTGATTTACCTAGTAGTAACAGGTTTATAAATATTATGGTAGTAGTTAACCGTCTTATAAAAATGCGATATATAATCCCTATAGACTTAATTAATACAATATTAGTAGCTAAATGTTTTATTAGGTATGTCTTTAAGCTACACAGACTTCCTAACTTAATAATATCTAACTATAAAAGCCGGTTTATTTTAGACTTCTAGCAAGCTATATATAAATGGTTAAGCATTTAAATATAATTTTTAACTGCGTTTTATTTAGAGATAGATAGTTAAGCTAAAATTGCGAACGTGATTATAGAACAATACTTATAAATATACTGCTTCTACCTATAAAACAACTGGGAAAAATAGCTGCCCTTAGCTAAGTTTACTGCGAATAATACAATAAACATATTAACGGGCGTGACGCTATTCTATGCGACCTATAGACAAAACCCTTAACTTAGATTTAAACTATAACCTAAAATTAATATAATAGAACCTATAATTAAATGGATCTAGTTAATTAACGCGTATAATTTTACTAATTAAATAAAGTAGTTAACGGAACTATTATAAAGTAAATTAATATACGCTTAAATGGTATAAGAATGGTATATAAATAAAGGACAAGCTCCCGTATAGGACTTTAAAGAAGGTAATATAGTTTCCCTAAATACATAAAACCTGCGGACTTAACGGCCCTTAAAGAAACTTAATTGGAAGTTTATGGGCCTATACTAAATTAAGAAGAAACTAAGCCTATACGCCTATAAGCTTAAACTACTAACTAAGATAAAAATACACCTAATATTTTACGTAAGCTTATTGCAATCTTTAAAAGATAATCCTATAACTCGCGAAATCCCACTACCACCTCCTATAATTATTAACAACGGTAACGGTTTATACTTTATTAATTTAATTAATAATATGCGATAGAAAACATAATCTAAATAATTTAAACATCTTGTTAAGTAGGAAGGATATAAAATATAAACCTAGGAAACCTATAACCAGATTAAGGCCAACACGCCTTCTTTAGTAAAGGAATTCTATAAGGACCATCCTTTACGGCCTACTCTAGCTATATAGACATAATATAAAAGTAAACAATTACTACCTAACACAAATACATGAAATGTGATAGGCTCGCACAAATGCTTCTGAACCGAAGCTTGTGGATTGCTACCATACAAGAATACTAAGCTGAGGAGAAGAAGAAGAAGAGGAAAGGAAGCTCTAGGGGGTAATATATACACGGTACGGGCGAACTCCGGAGATTACGCCAAGCCAGCTGCAGGGGCCGTGCCCCAGCACCGTCACATGAAATATAATAGCAGGAAACTCGAAATTAAAAAGAACTTAAAATATACTATAACGCTTATAATATAATTATATAACACGCAATAAGTTATAAGTTGTCACAGTACGTGCAGAGGGTCAACGAGGTAACTGTGACTGTGTATCATTAACAAACGATGTCGTGTGAGGATCTATGTACAGGAGACGAGGCAGGTATATATACGTGTTGCTTAGGGGTCAGGTCCGTGCTCATGCATACGCGTAGCCATAACAACGCGTCAGGTTAGTGCCGTGACATAAGTCTTAACTAAAATTAAATTATTTGGACCTTTAGTTAAAGGGGGGGGTACTATAATAGGACTAGCCCAGTTATAGTAGGAATATCTTGGTGAAACACTTAATAGATAAATTCCGACGCTTTAATTAAATTCTACCAAGTTCTACTAAGTTAATTAAATTCTACTAAATTCTGCTAAAGTTAATTAAATTCCACTAAGTTCCGCTAACTTAATTAAATTCCACTAAATTCCACTAATATAATGGAATTTGGTTAAAACCTATTAAAATCCATGTAGGCTTATACCCACGCGTCTACTGCCAAGACCCTAAATATTTAGTTATAAGTTTCCTATATTCCTTTCTCTTCCTTATATAACGTCTTGTTCTCTACAAGAGCTATATACCCTTAGACTTAAATAGAATTTATATTGTTCCTTTAAATCTTCCCTAAAGCCTCTTCGCGCCCTTATAGGTATAGGGGAGAGAGGGTAGGTAGCTAAGGTTTTAGGCCTCTTTTAGGGGTATAGACTGCCTAAAATCTCATTACTTAGGCAATAGAGTCCCTATAAGGTCGTTAAAGTTATAAGGGCTCTATCGCCTAAGCAATGAGATTTTAAGCGGTCTATGCCTCTAGACCTACTAAAGGCCCCCTAAAGAGGCCTAAAACCTTAGCGACTCGTATATAGGGCATATGCGCTTATAGCTAGATACCTCCTTTTCCTTAAGGATTTGTCTATTCTTATAATATACCCTATTATTCTATTAATTAAATTCCCTATCTATATCTTATCTTATAAATAAGCTTTTTTATAAAGTAGTAAGGCTCTTTTATAATGTAAGGCTGCGTAAAGCTAGTTATTTTTATTTTTTACCCAATATTGGCAATATTATATTGCCGATATATTTCCGATAACCGATATTTTATTGGTTCGTATGGTTCGTATCGGTGCCAGGTCTGCGGACTCCTACGAATGCGATTTAGCGCTTCGGTAAAACTTCGGTAGAAGGCCTAGGGACGACGCAACTTTTCCTCAAATGAAGCCGCAAGCTCAGTAGGCCATTTTGGAATCTACTCACTATCGGCTCTCGCTTTCGGTTGAAGCAATTAAATAATATTCACGATACCATAAAGCTCCCACGGCCATGATGAGATAGAGGTATGGCGTCAAAATATGTGTATCAGAGGCACTTACCTGCGGATTACGTCCGGCTTCTCACGCTGGTCAGTGACGGCAAGAACTTCTGTGGCTCTCTCGAAGAGTTTCGTAAGGACAACTTGCCGTACTTCAACGCCTTGTCCTGGTGCTGGTGGAGCAGAGGAGAAAGACAGGTTACCACATTCACATGCGACGGACAACTATTCCCTGTCTCACAGCATTTGTATGATCTCTTGAGCAATCTGAATCCAAAAAATGCACATTCTTCGGTGAGGATATGGATTGATTTTATTTGCATCAACCAAGATCTTGTCGAAGAAAAGAATGTTCATGTTGCTCATATGCACGAGATCTATGGCCAGGCTCGAAATGTTATCGTTTGGCTGGGTACGCCTGAAGATGGGAGTGATCTGGTAATGGACTCCAAAAAAATCTCCGAACTCAACAAAACCCTACAGCTCTTGCCAGAATCCAAGATTGCACTGAATGTGACTGCGCCTGAACTTCCTCACGCCGAGGATCCAATATGGAAAGCCATAGGCCGGCTTTGCGATCGGGATTGGTTCTACAGAACCTGGGTTATTCAGGAGATTGCTTTGGCCCGCAAGGCAGAGCTATTATGCGGAACGCAGCGGCTAGGTTGGGACGACTTCGTCAATCTGATCTGCAGTATTAGTCGCGCTGGTCTAACATCCATCTGCCGGGGTCCTCGAAGTACAGGCATGGCTCGTCCAGACGGATTCGGCGTTCTTATAGATCTCTCTTGGGTCAAAACGATGGTGCAGAACAATGACCTGTCGATGAACTACCTACTACACATGGTGCGTCTTAAAGAGGTAACGAAACCAGTTGATAGGGTCTATGGACTCTTAGGAATCATCGGTGAGGATATAAGGAGTGCATTTAAGGTCGACTATGCGGAGAATGACCGGCAGTATTGGAAAGCCTATGTGGAGCTGGCTGAGAAAATCGTTACTGCTGATGGTCCAGGTTTTTGGTTATTGTGCATGGCATCCTCCAGGGAAAGGCCCGAACAACTCCCAACATGGTGTCCGAACTTCAATTCTCTCACACCAGACTATCTTGATTTCGGGAATCAGAAGTGGCGAGCAGGGCTCGGAGACAAAGCCGCAGACGGTGGCATACGCCTGATAAAAGACTCTTCCAACCTCCAGATTCCTGGCTTCCAGATCGATGTGGTTGATGAGGTATTCCACATCGGTGGGCCATATTCTGTGGCAGTTGGACAGGAAGACCAGGGCAGAGATGGCAATATGGCAGCATTCTTAAAGAGGGACAGGCAATGCCTTGAACTCACTCTACATCTCTTCGACGATGTAAACAATGCACAGGATGCATACGCTCGCACATTAATAGTCAACTCATGGATCGATGGCTTGCTCATCCAGCTATCGCAAACGGAACGAGTTCGAAATGCATATAAGGATTCCAAGGCGTATCTTGCCCAAAGCGGCACTACGGCCACTCACATATCGGCAGAAGACGAAAGACAGCAACTAGCGCAGCAATATATTACTCAGCTAGGATGGTGGCAAGAGCGCCCATTCTACACTACAAAGAATGGTCGAATCGGCCGTGGCGCGTTCAATATGCAAGCTGGCGACGCAATATGTGTCTTTTACCGAGCTGGACCTGTATTCATTCTCCGCTATGAGCAAGGGAGTGAGGTATGGAAGCTAGTAGGAGATGCATATCTTCACGGATGTATGGATTTGGAAAGTACGCCTAAGGCGGGCCGAGGGCCAGATGTGAAATTCACCATTTCTTGACCGAACACAACGGCCGCATCCAGGTAACTCCGCCTTAAGATGGGCCCCTTAGGTGGTGCACGCGGCGTTGCTACTTGGTGCTTACCATGGCTTAGATGACTGTTTATGCAATACTGTGCCCTCAAACACCTTCCATTAGCCTTCATGCAACGTTATCCCTCCCCATGGTGATGTCCTACAAAAGTTGGACCGTGCGCAGAACACCAAAATAACGCAGGCTTGCGGAGGATAAATTATCGAGCATACAGCTCGGCCAGTATTGCCGAAAGCTCCGGGAGTGTTAAAATACGCCACGTCGCAAAATATTACACTAGATGAACTTTAGCACCGTGCGCGCATACTTTATAAGCTTTTAATACAAAATTCTTTAAAATTATTGCTATTAAAGCTACACTTAATTATATAATATTGCAACTATACTCTATTTTTGGTATATCTAAGATTGTGCGATTTTAGTATTGGAAATAGCTAATAATACACAGCCACCCTAAAGTGCGCAGAGATATATCTAGGATAAATTAATAATATATCTAAGATATAATCTAGGCACCCTTACGCACTTACCTATCTTAGGTAGTTCTTCTATACTACTATTATTATGGACGCTTTAAGTACAATATTACGACTACTTGGGGAAGAGTCGCAGGAAGCTAGTTAGTTAATATAGGTATAGTCTAGGATAGATCTAGTGGAACCATATAATAAGGAATGGTAAGTAAGTCACATAATGTTATACGCAGTGTACGAAGTATACGCAGTGTATGTTTATGTATAATATGTATAACACGTACCTTATATATAAAAGAGGATTTCTTAGGAGTACGGTTATGTATTTAAAGGACCTTAGTCCCTACTATAGATAGTTCTCTCCTTATAGTAAATCTTAGAATGTAATTGGAGTTAATTTATTGGGCAATCACTCTACTAGTTATTATTATGTTGTTAATTTGTTCTTACCTATATACCTAGCCTAATAATAGGACCTACTGTAGTTTCTACTATAAGGTTCCGTTACATATTTACTACTAAGGTTATAGTATTAAACAAGATTGAATAACATGCTACCTAAAGCACCAGTTATAATAGCGTTAATGGTAGCTATAACCTTAGGACTAGGAGACACTAGTATAGCAGATACGGATTCTTAAGTAGTTACATAAGGTTAGTTATAGGAAATAGTTAATTACTTACAAGATAATAATAGGATACTTAAAGAACGTATTAATAGAATTAGAGTAGCAAAAATTAAACTACCTTTAATTAAACGGTTCTTAGGAGAGAAGTTAAAGCTTAAGGGGTTTCTTATATAGATGCACTTTAAGGTAATATAAGAAGGAGCAAAGTTAGTAATATTATTAGATTAAGTAGCCTATACAGGATTATTCCTAACAGGAAGGGTACTTAAGTGGTTTAAACCGTATCTTACGGAAATATAGGCTAATAGTATAACAACTACTAACTAGGACGTATAGTATATATTTACCAGTTAGAACGGGTTTATAGAATAACTAATATAGATATTTGGAGACCTAGAGGCTATAACTATAGTAGAACAAAAGCTTTAGAACTTAGTATAGCGCACTTTAGCAATTAAGTATATAACACAGTTTTAAACACTAGCTATATAGGTTAAGTGGAATAATAGGGCGCTTATAGTATAGTATAAATAGGGACTTAAGGCTAAAGTCTAGGACGTAATTATCCTAATAGAAGATGTAAATACTCTAAGGGAGTTAATAAACCAGTTAATAAAGATTAATAATAGGATCTATTAAAGGGAATAAGCTAAGAGAGGGTAAGATAGAGTTCCATAGTTATATAAGGCGTAGAGTATATAACGACAGATATAGAGTTAAAAACCATGGAATAGCGTAAAGCTAATAGACCTAAGCGGTACTAAAGAAACCTAAAGGTAGAAAAAGAAACTATAAAAACCTAGAGGTTAAGGATCTAGTAATTAAAGGACCTAAGAGCAGAGGCCAAACTAGGGATCTTAGCAGTAGAAAACATTTAGGCGGACTCTATAGCAAGAAAAATGGTTTAAAGATAGGGCTTATATAAATTATGGAAAACAAGGTTATTTTGCTAGAGACTATAGAGGTGGTTAAAGTAACTACGCGGTAAAGAGAACCAGGCTAGCAGACGGCACGTATATATAGAGGGATAATAGTGCACTATAAGGAACAAAAGAATGTTTAATTAATAGTTTTATGTATTGTTACAACAACGTATACCGAATTTATGAGGACGCTAAGTATAGCGTAAGCTATTAGCTATAGAAGCTATTATTATCTAAGTTTAGAGAAACTAACAAACTAGCTTATAGATCAAACATTAAAGACAATAAGTTTAATATAGGCGAAGCATTTACCAATAATAAGGTAATAAAGGCAGCTTACTAGGAGTATATAGACCTTAGAGAAGTTAAAACAAAAGTAGAAACTAAGACCATTATAAAATAAGGTTTAATAACGGATATTATAATACTATTAGATACAATTTCCATCGCTTTATAAGATAATAGGAGCAATATTTAGAAGAAACTAAGTAAGTAGACAACTACTAGTGCTAGCTTATTACTTAATAAAGGTAAAAGGCCATAGGCTTAAGATTCTTAAGAAGAGATAAAAGAAGCTTAAGATTCTTAAAATAAGATAAGATATACCTAAGGACCTATAATAGACAAAAACTAATAGGAAAGGGTAGTAACTTAGTTTAGTAACAAACAAATAAGTATAGGACGCTAGTTTAAGAACTACAAGTTTGGGGAATAAATAAGAATATTAGCAATTCTAGGTAAACGTAGTATTCAGCCTAAAGATTAAACAGTTAATACCAGGATTAAAAAGCAAGACGACTACAAAGATCTAGCTGCAAGACGTAGAAAATAAGAAACTATAGATAAGTTCAAAATAAGAATTATTGTATAGTAAGAGCAAAAGCTAGATAAGAGGTTAGCTATACTAAGTTATATAAAAGACAGAGTACCTATATAAAGAGTTACTAATAGGCCAAGTACAGGGATACCTAGGGTAAAATGGTTAGATAAACTAGAATAAAAAGAGGATCTAGATATCCTAACTAGGTTTAAAGAAAGGCATACTAAAGGATATTATAATGCAGCGATAATAAGGTACTTTCTAACAGATAAACCATACATACTAAACCAGTTATATGGAAAGTGGTATAGGCAACAGCATAATAATAAATAGAAAGACTTTTATATATAGCTAGATAAAAAAGTTATCTAAGACTAACCCATTACGGAAAAACGTATAAGTTATATTAAAGGAGCGTTAATTATAATATTAAGGAACCTAGAAGAAGGATCTAAGGACTAGAGAAATAAGTAACAAATCTTAGTACCCGTAGTAGAAATACCAGTAGTTAGGTTAACTAGGTATAGGTTTAAACTTAAGGATAAAGATAAATTAAGAGTTAACCTAAAACATATAGCGTATTATATACTATCGTGGATAGCTTGTATGGATAATATATATAACATATATAGAGCACCAAAAGATAAGAACCGGAAATACCTAGTAAGGATATATTAGGCACCAAAGGAAAAGTAGTTTAGAAATGCTAAGTATATATATAGATGGCACCTAGTAGAAGTATAAGGTTAAGGGGACTTAACACTTTAACCAGGAAGATTCCTTACGGAAGAATACCTAGATGGATAATAGTAGTGGGAGTGCCTAAAGAACACTTATCTATAGCACGTAGAGGAAAAGAAATAAATTAAGTATTAGTTAAGGTTAGACTAAATACAGGTAGGATCTAGCAGCTAATAGTTAGGAAAAGGGGAGGCGTATAGAACTAGAGGGAACTAGTATTAGAGCCTTAAACCCTTAAAGGAATTTAAGGGTAATACCTAAATTTATAAGCTAAATGGCAAGATTAGTAGTTTAAAGTGTTGGTAGATAGTAGAGCAACTAGGAACCATATATTACCAAAAATAGTAGAAAGGATAGGGTTACTATATAGACAAAAAGAATACCTATATCCACTTATAACAATTTTAGGAGATTAGATAGCCTATAGAGGAGATATTATTAATCTTAAAATAGGACCTATTTAGTTAACTATTAAAGGAAGACCAGTTAGAATATCTTTTAATATTCTACCGTTAGGATAGGACGAGGCGATATTAGGAATACCTTAGTTATAGGAGTATAATCTAAAGATCAATTGGGTTATAGGTTAGGTTAATATTAAGGATACTTAATAGCGTAAAGTGCGACAGCAAACTAAGTTAGTATAGTACTAAGTTGGAGCAATATATAAAGAGACTAAGCAAGGCTTAAGTTATATACCAAAGAGATACCACAAGTATAGTAAAAAGTTATAGTTACTAGAAAGTAAAAAGCTATTAGAGTATACAGTATAGGACTATAAGATAGAATTAGAAGAAGGAATAAGTCTAAAGTTCTTTCTAATCTATAAGCTTACTAAAACGGAGTTAGTAGCGCTTAAGGAGTTTATCTAGG
>Ga0307507_10007996_pt1 | contig 14915 bp, 12 predicted proteins | sample 7_EM_MG_FD_207223 | JGI IMG/M metagenome (GOLD analysis project Ga0307507, IMG submission 207223) | Populus trichocarpa ectomycorrhiza microbial communities from riparian zone in the Pacific Northwest, United States - 7_EM | ecosystem: Host-associated > Plants > Roots > Unclassified | place... | reverse complement strand
ATCAAGTATGGGAGTGATACCGGGGAGAGAGATGCTGAAAAAACTTACTTAGAGAGTTCGAAGGCCATAGAGAAATTGAGCTTATTCCTATATCTTCTATCAAAATAATATTAGAATCCCTCTCTCTACAATCCTTTATATGGCTAGTGTTGTGCCCAAGCCTCGCATCAGTTCTCTAGCATAAAGGGTTGGCGAAAAGGTGAATAGTTGGGGAGACATCAAGACACTTTGCATTGTGCGCCCTTACTGGTAATATTGTTTGCGGTATTTTTCCAGCACATTTACGGCAGTGTGAGGCCTCCTTTACATTAGAATTTAGGGTAAGCGGGCCGACTTAGGATTAATCCCGGTTACTGTCTGAGCAGCGGGCTCTATGGGCTGGATTGGACTTGGGCTGGCCTACAAATCAATCCACCGAGCAGCACTTTAAAAATCCTGGCTTGCTCTAGCACACCACAAGCACTCTTTCTAGCTTCCTGATAGCAATGTCCCTCCCAGATCTTGATTTTTACTTCCATCTCCAGGGGCATACATTCCAGCAGACTAGATACTGTAAAAATCAGTATTCCAAACCGTCCAGTCTGTGCGTCTCAGAGGTAGGATTGGACGGACCGCCAGTGGTAGTCAGTCCTTTTTCCGCTCCACTGACATCCATGTTCGATTATCCTTGTTTGCTGACCCGGCTTCAACGGACGGCCTACTGTAGGGCAGATAGGGGCAGGACGGGGCGTCCCCACCGGGCCCGGTAGGACCCTCAGGAGTTTTCCCGTTAAATATTTTCAGTGGATACGCTCAGACACTTCGAGTTCAGGATTCCGTGTCCCTCACTGTTTGTAATCTTGCAAATTATGTGTTACATGGGTAAACCAATAAGCAAGCACGCATAAAGCATACATAAAGCTTGAAGAAGAAATAAAGTACAATGAAGCCTCCGATATTTCCCACCTCCAAGACTTCCAACCCATTTGCGTGAAAGTCTGAAGGGGCTTCTAGCAGTATTTATGTTCAGAAAACCATGACAGTCAGAGTGAAGATCACCACATCTAACTCTCTGAGGAAAATGCTTAGCTAAAGAGTTAGTCGAGTTCAACAACCGGTGAATCAGGAAAAAACACCAGCGACGCAAGCATCCAAACTTGACGAACCAGGCGAAGTTTCAACTCAATAAGGATAAATTTCCTCCCAACGGATCCAAAACCCCTTCAAATGATTTTCTTGCTGCAACATATTGTATCGGTAGCAATACTGTCGCCAACATAATATTGCCCTGGTTCTACACAAATTTTTCCCTTTCTCTTCGCCACCATGAGATATCACTCGATTTAACCAGTTATGCCTGGCTTCCCCCTATGCCAAGACCCTCCTCCTCTTTCCATCCTCCCCTTATTTCCAGCTTTATGCTACCCCCTACCTATTGGTTTCACTATAGTTCAAAAATTGGATACAGATATCCGAATCCGATTTGGTTGATTAAGTTTCCGCTAAATCATAGGGAAAATCCCTAGCGTTCTACTAAGAGTCATCCTCCGTAGTATCGGTACTTGTAGTTTGGCCTTGTTGCAACATTACCAAAGTAGTTAAAGAGAAAGATTTATTGAAGTGCTTGCAAGAGAAATTGAAGGTGAGAGGAATGAATTGGTTCGGTCTTATATGGCCACCCCCCGCAGTCCTTCCCCACGCCTAGCAGTCTTCTGACGCCCCCTATAGTCCCGGCTTAATCCCGGCCGTCATGCCTTCTCCCCTGCCGCCTACCCGAGAGGTACTCGGGGGTGGAAGTTAGTGATGGGATGGACAGGGGTTTGAGGTGTCCCCGTGCTCATGACCGTCAGAGGGAAAAAATGATTTAATTTGGAGGGTATAATGCTGAGAAGGGTAAAAAAGCTTAAACACCGCGAACCCCTGTCCATCCCATCACTTTCATACCTGAGTAGCTGTTCAATGTGTCTCACTATACTGGTAAAGACATAGCATGTCGGGCCCCCCGGCAGTCCCAGCCAAGCCCGGCAGTCCCCCACGTAATTTGCCCTACAGAGGACCACGTCTAGCGGTCCGGTCAGGTCCCGTCTTCTTGTCATTATCCCCGCCGTCCTTGTAAGGCCCCCGGACGGTTCGGGGCACTGGTAAAAATCAGAATAATTGAGAATCGAATGAGACCGCTAGAGTCACCTCTCTGAGTAAAGTCTCTCTTAGTAAGATCCACCGCGTTTCCCTTTTCATGTATCTCAAATATGGGCCGAAAGAGTATCCTTCCCCTGGGTTCTTCCCCTTAGTCGGAAGGGGGAACCACTTGACCCCTTAGCGTCATTCTCAATCGCTCCAAACTTTAAGGCACTCGTTCAGTTGCACCCCGCGATCCCGGACAGCTATAATCCAAAGGACCCGTCTGGTATACCCGGTGGTTTGGGACAACAGGCCCAGTTTTAGCCCAAAGAGATTTAGAACTCGTAGAAATTCATGCAACCCAGGGAGGTATCCGGGTTATTGAGATCCAGGAGAACAGAGTGCGTGTACTATACAAATTCCCTCTCGGACCCCTCGAACCTAGCCCCCCGCAATAAACTCATAGCGCTAGGGTGAATTATTGACACTATTCCATCTTAGGTTCTTCCCCTCCTACGAAACATACTTCCCCGGAAAGGAAAGAGTCTGATATACAAAAGCCCTGATGATAAAAGCCAACCCTCCTTTTACTCATAAGGTACAGTACTAGGGCAAAAAGATTCGTCCGATACCCTTTTTACACCAAAAGTGCCCATCTTCACCACCTTCTCTCATTGCACAATGTCTATGAGAATCAGCGAAAATTTATCCTTGAATTAGCAAACCCGTAGATAACATGAAGAAAGTTACAGAATCCTTAAATATTACCAAGTGATCGAGAAAAGGTCGTTTAAGTCTCTTGCAGCGGTTGCCATGTACTTTTTTGTATGGAGCCCCGTATAAAAATTTAAGTCACTTTCACACTAGTTGACGCAATCATGAACACTGAAGACAGCTTTGATTCCTTACACTTCTACTTGTAGAGGTTTAAATAGATAGTCATTCCCTAGCTGATGGAAAGATTTCAAGTGTTTTTATACAAGCAGTGTTGAGAATTGTTTGTTTAAAAGTGTCCATTTTTGGTGTAAAAAGGGCATCGGTCGAATCTTTTTGCACAACCGTACTTTACTATTAGAAGTCACCGTACCCAAGCACTGCCAAAACAAGTGTAAAACTTAATCTCCTTCCCCCTCAACGTTTTTTATTTATTTATTCATTTCTCTCCTTCTGCGAATAGACGAGAATAGACGAGTGCTATGTGACGTGCTATAACACTGTATAGTACAGTAACATTCGCAAGTCCAAGGTATGGTAGTCCGGCACCCTGACAACCGTATATCCCGACAACACTCGCGTCCAAGAATTTTTCCCTTCATCGAAAATCCCCCTTTACCTCAGCTTTTGAGTTTGTCCTCTGTTAATTCAGACCAATGAGCTACTTTCTATACCCCTTCTATAAGACGAGAGATGAGTCCCATTTCACTGGGAACGGGAAGTAGTAACAAACCCCTTCAGCGCTGGATGACCCGTTATCCGCAAGAAATGAGAAGGAAAATAAATAAACTATGATATTCACTTCTTTATAACGAAAATGCACGATGCGGCGATGCCATTAAAATATCTTCTGTAAATATCCATCAATCATTCCCGCTATATACATACAGTCTAACTCATGCTCTAACCTCAAACACAACATGAATTGGACTCATAAGCACCCTCTCCCCAGCTCTCTCCCCTTCTCAGAAAAAAGAAAGATGACCCCTATCGGGATGCAGGATAAAAATAAGTCGCAGTATTTCTTAAAGACAAGATATTTCTATATACCCAAAGCAGGCTAACTCCAAAGAAAAATTTAATATGATAGTCAGATAGTAGATGCTCCTTCATCAATTCTATCTAAATGAAATATTACTAGGAAGCTTACATGTAGTGGTGTAGGGGAAATTGTGATGCTGCAGAATATTTCACCTATTGTTTTTACCGGTCTTGGGTCACATATTATCACTCTGTTGGATCACTTGTATGACTGCAGCACCGCATTATCCGGCGAGATTCACCCGCCGCTAGTGCGTTGAAGCAAAGTATGAACTGAAGAACATTCAACAATTACCTCCCTTGTAAGGTCGATTATATTTTACTCTGTTTGTCCCAGTTGAGGGCTGAAAGTGGCGGTTTTTCAAGGCCTTAGACTGAGGTTTAATTATTCCATCTCTTATGGTATATACTTGTCCCAGGCAAGAAGCATCCGGAAATACGAGTGATAAGTATGTGATTCGCGCCCATTTTCTGCCATATATTTTACGAATCCTTGTTTCCGGATACATCTTGCCTGGGACAAGTAAGTGCCGGGGATATGTTTTTGTACAAGACAAGGGCAGTCAACTAGCAAAGTGGATTCTAGTCATGAGCTCCAGCCCTGTGCAATAAGCACCTGCGGAACTCCTAGCAGGAACTAGATAAGAACCCCAGGGTAATTACGAGGAAAACCCATATCAATGGATCCATGCATTTCGGGGAGAACAGTATAATCAAATCAACTAATTTCTAGACTACATACAGTATATCTGGCAGAAAGTGCTGGTATCTAAATAGCACAGCTATTGTTACACAACCAGACAGCAAAAGAAATAAATATCTCATTCTTAAATACTTTGCACTGGATACCAACTACCCTCAAAAAAGATAAAAATCAATCGCTCAGACAATACACTCAACCCCCGAGTTAGTACCCTGGTGGGGGGATAAAATCAAAATCTATCCTACAAACGACCTTCTTAGAATCACATATCCCAACTACCCCCAAGAGCAGAAACATCAAAGAATTTGAATGAGAGGGGGTAGGAAGGAGCAGAAGCATGCCAGGGACGCCCTCTTTAACATTGCAAACTGTGGGCGCAAGAACCCAAGGGCCCTGATCTGCTGTTCCCCAATCTTTGGCGCTCAACTCATTCCCCGCGGAAGACCCGGGAGCAGCGTTGATTAAGTCAGATTTGGTAGGAAGGTACCTAGAGAAAGCTTTAGCACCTAACCCCGAAGTTGATAGAAAATGTGAGGGAATTGTACCACCAACCACCGGACCTAAACTCCCGACCACAGCCCTGCGAAGCCTCATCATTCCACCCTATGTTCCGCTGCGTAAAACATGGCATGCTTTCCCCAACCGACGTAGACCTTGGCTCCATCTTTATTCTTCCCGTTCTGCTCATCCGGGTTATTGTAGTCGAAAGTATTCTGCACTGCGTCCCAGTTGTCGTGCATGTAGCTGTGTCCACTGTTAGAATGCTTCCCTGTAATGGGGACTAGAATGAAATCCGGGGGTGATTTACCCTTTATGGAAACTCTTGAGGAGCTCCTTGCGGAACCATTTGTTGTTCTCACGGTGCCAGATTACGATTATACGTTCCCAGTCATGCGCTACGTTTGAGTGGTCAGAATTATTATGAGCACAGCAGGAGGGAAAGGAGAGAAACATACTATGCCCCTTAGCAATGACCCCATCTTTAAACCCGTCGTGAGAAAAGTATAAGTTGTATGTGACCTATCCCCAAGAATTAACCTCCCATTCCACCATCGCAATCACATCTCAATTGAACAAAACCCACCCTCAATTCATCTCCCCGGCAAAAATTGACAGTAAAGTATGTGGGGAAAGCTTTTGCCAGACCTAGCGGGCCCAGATCTTCACATCCGGTTCCTGCACGTGGCCAAAGATCCAGATTCGTGCCATGCTGGTTGCCGTTGATCAAGGCTGCTGAAGGATAGCACGGTTTTTGTCCCATCGCTTTTCCAAAGTGCCATAAACCGAAGGTATTCCCGTTAATATACATATCTATGTGGGAAATGAAGGGGGAGGGGGGATAGCTCACGGTCGACTGGCAAAGGCGACTTCTAAACCCCCGTTGCTCGACATGTCGTTCTGCACGAAGGAGTCGTCAAGAGGGTTGTTTGCGAAGGCCGTTGGGAGGACCGCGAGGCCGATTGCTGCGAATGCTGCTATTCTCATGGTTCGTTGGTGGTTTGTGGATGTCTTAAAGAGTATTTTTGAGTATATTTCGCTTTGCTTGCCTGCTTGCTTGAATTATTTGACTGATGGATGCTCTAGCTCGAGCTGGTGTGAGATCGACTTTATATATTAGCCCAGCTCTACTAGCTATCTCTATATCTTGCTTTTTCTTCCTCTCCTTCGTGAAGATTTTCTGCTGTATAAGCGCTGCATAGATGGAGCAATTAGTAGTGCATCTCCTCAAGAGCATAAAATTAAGAACCGGCCAGTGCTTGGTCCAAACCAGGCTACCGGTACTGATCCTTTGATTATTAGGTAAGGTTCCCGCCGGCTAACACAGCCGGCCCCTCCTACCTTGGTAGGCCGGCCAGTGTCCAATGTGCTAGTGGAAGCGACTTGTCTTGGCCATGAGATGTGTCCTTCTTTTCAGGTATCCTTGGGCGCCTATCAGCATCGCTTCATGGAGTAAATTTAGGTTAAATTCCTTAATATTTCAGAAGCCACATTTCTCCCGGAGAGGGCAATCTATCATAGTGTAGAGGAAGATCCTTACTACTACTACTACTACTACCCATTCGACTAACTAGTAGTTATATGGAAGATCCAGGACCTTTTCTTATTTCCTGTAGCAATGATGAGTGATTTGTTGTGAGATAATAGCTTTGTCGTCCAGGCCTTTCAGTGTATACCAGTCTTTAAGGTCGTTACTACGTTGAGAGCGGATAGTTTCCAGTTTCTCTTGAGGGAGCAACTTAGTAATGTCTCTATTTAGACTGATGCAGAGGGGACAAGTTTCTTGATGTACTTTTTCAGTAGGCCACCCCCAATTTCATACGCAAATGATTCCACCACTGGCAAATTATGATACCTTACTTACTCAGTAGGGTATTTTAGGTTTTAGGTAATAGATGAGGGCATCTATGAGGGCTCAATGGTGCGTTTCGGTGGAGCAAGAACGAGGTCCGCTGATATGGAAGTAATGCCAGTAGGAAAATAATGCGGATCTTGCTAGACTCAATGGACTCAAAGTAACTTGTTCGCCGATTTGAGAATCTAGACACCTTGACAGCAAGGCTTATACAAATTAGGCCCAAAGTGTCCGAATACTTTATGAATCGGCCAGCACACCGCCGGTACTATTGACACAGTAAGATTCCTAAACAGCGTGATACGGTAGGTAGTCTATTCTTTCCCCGTGCTGGAACCACACTATTAAAGTCGTTTAAGGCCGGCTTGGCCCAAAGAGAACCCAATCAATCTACTCTAGCGCATCCTGGTTGCATCAAGTCGTTGAAATCAACCACTCAAATCTCCTAGTTCTCATGCACACCGAGCCCGGCCCTTTTTGTTATTTTCGAGAAAAAAAAGTACGGTATGATACTTTATCACAAAAAAAACCCGCCGAGATCGCATTTACCTCTGAAATAGACTTCATCAAGATTGCTATTCTCAGCAGGCAGTGCTATTGGTAAGTCCAGGGTATGGTAGTCCGGCACCCCCACCATTCATCCCGGCAGCTCTCGAGTTCAAGAATCTTTCCCTTCATCGAAAATCGTTCCCCTTTGCCTCAGCTTTTGAGTTTGTCCTCTGTTAATCCAGACCAATGAGCTACTTTCTATACCCCTTCTATAAGACGAGAGATGAGTCCCATTTCACTGGGAACGGGGAGTAGTAACAAACCCCTTCAGCGCCGGACGAACCCGCTATCCGCAAGAAATGAGAAGACAAATAAATAAAGTATGATATTCACTTCTTTATAACGAAATCGCATGATATCATTAAAATATCTACTGTAAATACCCATCAATCATTCCACTTCTTGCCTTGTATGACTGCAGCACCGCATTATCTGGCAAGGTTCGCCCGCCGCTAGTACGTTGAAACAACGTATGAACTGAAGAACATTTAATAGTTACCTCCCTAGTAAGGTCCATTATATTTTTCCCTTTGTTTGTCCTAGTGGAGGGCTGAAAGTCGCTTTTTTTCAGAAGGAATTTCAGGCGCTTTAGACTGAGGTTTAATTATTCCATCTCTTATGGTATATACTTGTCTTAGGTAAGAAGTATCCGGAAGTACGAGTGGTAAATTTGTGATACGCGCCCATTTTCTGCCATATATTTTGCGAATCCTTGTACAAGACAAGACAAGGGCAGTCAACTACCGGGAGCGAAATAATCCCTGTCGTTTGCTAGTACAAAAATATCTCTCTGGGTGTTCATATATTAGTAGAGACTCCTCGAGACCTTGAGAGAATTGAAATAGTTAACACAACAAGATTCAGCTCTTGGCAAGGCAGAGATTTGGCAGGAATTTTTCTTGCATTTCAATTATAATAGGTCAGATATCTGTTGACTCCGTTTTTGCCCAACCATTTTCCTTCTCTTCACCTCGATGAATTATAATCCACCAGTACGAAATGTATGGAAAGGTAGCGTTACAATTAGGTTGTAACGGGGATAGGGGGGAAGGGGGGGAGCAGGAAGAGAAGTTAGCCGGCATGTGGTATGCTGAAAGCGTCTCATACTTGACAGGTTGTAATGCCCCCTCCAACGACTTACCGCATGTAACAACCCAAAGAGAATTATACACCAAGATTAGTATTTCTCGAACCCATCCTTATATCTACAAAACTCCACCAGAAATTTTGCACTGATAAGGTAGAGCATTCTTTAAGATAACTACCATGCTGGCTCCGAGCTCAGAGAGAGAAGGTACTGTGGTTTGTTTTTCTGGCTAGACTTTCTGCTTATATTTTCTTTGTGTTTTTACATTTTAGGCCGGCAAGTTACATGGTTAGATAGATAGATAGTGATGGTATATGCGTTGCTACACAGGGGGAGGAATTACTAATACTAGGCTTGGATCGTGGGATTTAAGCTAGTGAAAGGATGGCAACCGGGGACGGAAAAAACATGTGCATAGACTCTCCACTGCTTTTTTTCTCGATAACTATCTACTTCATCACCGGACCGTTTTCTATAATCATCATTGCTTAATTTAATGCTATCCTTTGTATGAACAACGAATGCCCACAATAGGTCCTATTACTTTCTCGATCGTGATATCATTTCTACTCTCTCCGTTTTTTTCTTCTGGGGTTTCTTTTTTCCTCCGCCTTCTTTCTCTCTGAGTGAGAAGTCCAACATACAAACACCATCCCCAATCCGTACTAGTGGTGGAACCGCGAAGCTAACTAGAAGGATGTCTACACTAATCAAAATCACTCCGTTCAATGGGGGTAATACTGACCAAGGAGAGAGCGTAGATGAATATTTAGATGATGTTGAGACTACCGCCCTCTCAGGGGATCTCACCATCTCTCCAGGGATCACTGAAGCTACTAATAAGTCCAAGATTCGTCTCTTCTGGCAGAATCTAGAGAGAGACGGAGATGCATGGCACTGGTAGTACTACGTGCTACCGGAGAACGATAAGCGGGATTATGCCAAGATAGTTCTGGAGTTCAAGGACAGATATGGAGTAAAGGCTTCGCAGGCTTCTTCCCTGTTTGCCGTTCAGAATAAAATGCTCTCACTTCACCAGAACGAGAACGAGCATATCCGAGATTATGTACACCAAGTAGAAAAGTTGTCACGCAAAATTCCCCGGGATATAGACTCCTTGTTTGCGATAGCATTCATCAAAGAAATGCTCGATCAGGAGAGACGCCAGCGGGTTACTTTCGACTTGAAAGACTCACCTAATTTTTCCTTTGTTAAAGCTCTTAGTGTTGTGAAGTTCTCATTCCAAGAAATAGGAGAACCAGATCCATTTAGACCTAACCAGAAAGGCCGAGAAGCTGAACCACTTACCTCTTCCCTGTATACAACTCCAGTTTACCCACCGGTAAACACTGTCGGTAAGGCTAGTCTGACACCACTAGCTACGGCAAACACTTCCGTTCTACCCCCACTAACACAGGAACAATTCAATGCGTTGATGAACGCATATGAGGCTTCGGTTGGTCGGTTACCCCGGAACCAGTATAGTGGGCAAGGAAATTGCCACAGTGCTAGGAGAAGCAATCCAGGAGTGACTTGCTTTAATTGCGGTATACGCGGACACTATTCAGACTCTTGTACTAACCAGCCATTAACATCCTATGAACAACAGCAGGTTAGGGATCGTATTCGGTGGGAGAGGGAGCAGTCGGACTCAGAGCTTCCCATCTCCAGAACGCCACATAGAGCAACCCCCACTTTCGGGAGCAAACACGGTAGAGCTGCTTCCAAGAGGGATTCTACCACGTCCAACTCCAGAGAGAGCTCCACCACCGGCAGCTGCCTCGGTTCAGGTTACATGTGTGAGATCTTGTTCAGTTAGTAGGAGTGAGTAAGATAATGCTTGTGTTGTGGCTACGAGGATCCCAGCAGTATGAACTATCCTCGAAAACGCACTTGCAGAGAAGCGTGCTCGAGTGAAAGATGGTGAGGGAGAACCGGAGTCCAGGTCAAGGGCTACGAAGGTTCTTCGTCGTATGGGAGATGGGGGAGAAGGTTCCCAACCCAGGAGATCCCTACAACCTACGAATAATCTCTTAGCTTACCGGAGAGGTCCGGAGATCACTGCAGTAGCAGGTAGCGCAGAAAATGAAGGGGAAGAACAAGAGGGTAGGAATCACGAAGTAGAAATGATGGTGATTAGCGATGGAAATGACACGGAAGAGGAGATTCCGGTTAGATTTCAGCCATCTGCGGTAAAGCTGAAGAACACAAAGAAGAAGGCTGCTATCGCTCCTATCAACTGGATGAAAGGGCAAGTACCATACACGATTCAGGATGCATTGAATGAGCCTTCTCCGGGGTTAAATATCACACTTCCGCAATTATTAGACTGTGCTCCCAGACTTCGGAGAGACTTGGCTGAACTTCTCCGTTCCTCCATCAGCAAAAACAACTTTCACTTCGGACGCATAACGCCCGTGTCTGGACGAGCCGCCTCCGCCCCATGCATCCTCTGCGCCCTGGCCGTCCGGGCGTTCTTTGCGTATCATGTCTTGCGTCTGGTGCATCCCGACGGCCCTTTCTCCTCCCCCAAGCACCCATTCTGTCCCACCACCGTCCGCCACCTTACCTTTTTGTCTCCGGCGTCCGGCGTACCCCTACCAAATTGTCCGCATTGGGTGCCGCCCTCGCCACTCCCCCACTTCCAGCGGCCTGGATCCGTCCGCTGGCATCCCAGAATGCTTCATTCGTAGTCTGCCCCCACCGCCATTTTATAGGCATGTGTACCGTAGTATGGACAATAGCCTTGTTGTCACGATCCGCTGAGGCTAAACCTACCTCATCTAGATTTGTTCTTATAAAACATGCTCCTCACCCGTGGGCTCCGTAGCATGCAGTAGTTTCATATTCTCATTAAATGTCTGCAGGTTAATCCTCTAGTACTCAAGCGGCCGAGTTGAAGCCGGACACTTTAGGTAGGGATTGCCACATTAAGTGTCCGGCCTCAGCTCGGCCGCATCTATATTTCATTAAACGTCCGCAGATTTCTCCCGTAGTACTCACGTGGCCTAGTTGAGGTTGCATAAATACTGTACATAATCCCGTAGAATAATTTTATATAATTAATATATATCATTAAACGTCTGCAGATCAATCCTATGATTCACTATCCATTGCCTCTCCCCACTAGGAATTACAAGCGCCTGTCCAATTACTGCCCCTGTACCGACTATTCGCATGTCTCGAGCAGTGGACCGCTTGCCGACTCGTATAAGTCCGCTTGCCAGGTGAAATCTACCACCATTGATTGGATGGAGTACGCGAACCAATGCCAGCCGAGGGACTCCTGCGGCTTCGCTTAGAACAATTCTTATTTTGAAAAGTGCTAATAATCGCACCACCGCCCGTCCTCGCAAATCCCCATAACTCTCCTCCCCGCCAGTCTGGACCCATACCCAATCGTTTCTAGCACCACCGTTGCGGAATGCCTTGGTTCCAGTGCAGCGGGCCCAGTGGATCTGGAAAACGTCAGCTTCCTGAAAGTCAGAAACCGGAATTTCAAGCTGGGTAAATCGCCCTACCGGAAGCAATCCCAGTTCGGTGGGGTCAGCAGGCAGCCGCAGGTCATCCGCTGTAGTCTGCTTGATAAAACGTAGCATCTCCTCCATCATGTCGCAATACTCGATCTCATGGGCTCGGCATAGCTCAGAGAGCGTGCCAATGTTTGTGAGACCTTTGAGCATTCGCCGAGGTGCACTGTGGATTGAAGAAGTCGGCATTTCCATCCCACTATTTCCTACCACGATCACACCTGTTTTCAAAAGTCCTTCTCTAGTCTGCAAGCACATTTCTAGAGCGTGCTGGCGGCCATATTGCGACAAGATCTGTGGGACGGCTTCATTCTTGTTTGATCTCCGGTAACTGTCTTTAATCTGCTCCTTATGTGCTAGTTCGCCGATCTCGGTAAAATACATTGATATGGACCCAAAACGCCGTACATGGGAGGCAAAATGTCTCAGGTAGTGCATCTTGATGAAGTTGAAGTGATTCTTGTGCCGTATCAAATCTGCCCGCTGATTGCCCCTTTCAAGCCTCTCTTGATCCACCTGCCGACAGCGCTTGGCGGCAGTGTTGTGGCGGGCCTCATTAGCACGTTGATTCGCCATTAGTTCCCTTTGATCCCGATCCTGACGATTTGCTTCTGCACGCGTCGCCTTCGAGGTACGGAACACAAGAAGAATGTCCTTGGTCCGGTGAAATGTCTGCAGATACCTTTCCATGTAGAGAAGTGTATCTGGTGTATGACTGCAGTATTGGGCTATGAGAGGGAAGTCAACCAGCGCGCTAACACACTTCAAGCGCTCTTGAAATCGTGATACTGAGAACTGTCCGGATTTCGCAATGCTGATCCAATACGACCGAAATACAGCGGCCAATGTTGCGCATTTCCTTTCCCTACCATTGTGTAACTTCACGATAGGCCTTTTTTGGTACGCTGAGTCCGGGATAAGGCAGAATTTCTTTCCAGACATCTTCGAACCCCTGTTGCCATTTATGCTTTTTCAGGAACCCCTCCACCCATTCAATCATATATTTGAATAGGCCGTGGTAAATGTTGTGTAAGAGGTCCGGCTTATGTAGCTCGGCGGGGTTTACTCGGTCGAGTCCAGAGAATACATTATTTCCTATTTTCACGCCCACCTGCTGAAAGTATTCTGCAATACCGGCCACTTCTGCCGGCTCATGCCTGAAGGCTTTCTCTGTATATAGGATGTAGTTACGGGTCTCATACATCTTCAGCAGATTCCCACCAAGCTCCTTGCACAGAACCTCACACTTTGGGCTCGACTTGCTGCCTATTCCATGCAAGGCCGCATGTTCAGCATGATCCGCAATCCAGGCTGACAAGATGGGAAAATAAAAGCGTGTTTTGCCGTCTGCACAATCCATTACCATTCCTTCTTGGACAACCTGTTGTAATAGTGCAAGGACAAGATTGAAGATAGTCCGCAGGACATTCGCATTCATCTGCCGCTGGGCTTTATCGACGCGGGCCGATTCACCAGTGAACTTTGGCAGCACCAGAAGCAATGCCAGAAGCAGGATTGGCAACTTGACAGGGCTGTTTCTCGTCCGCGAAAGGATATTGCCGATCGTCACGTATACCGGCCAGGCTTTCTTATCTCCCTAAATATTAGTAAGTTGAGTCTGGTCCGACAATCCTATAATGGGTACTACTGTTGACCTGGGGGGCAGCGCTTTCTACCAAGGAACATTATGGACTATTAGCACTTGAAACACCCACCACTTGAAACTTGTCAGGACCTATTTCATACCTGTGTATCCCACCACCGGTCCACCGTATGCATCTCAGAGTATAATCGCTCCCCACTCGAATCATATTCCCGAATAGGTGCGTAGATAGTCTTCGTTATGGGGCCGGGCGGGGCGGGTTTCCTGAGAATGGCCCCGCCCTCACTCCGGCTCGGGGTTAAAGTTTTGCCTCTTCTCCCCGCTCCATCCTCTATGGGGCCCCGCACCGGTCCCGGGGCCGGTCGGGTAGTTTTCTTCCCCCTTCAAGTCGCCAGGTGGACCCCTGTTCTATAATCCCCTGTTCTGTACCCTTTGCGGGACCCCATCTCTCACCCCGAGTGATATTCGGTAAATACCAATATATTTCCTCGAAATCTATACTTATATATTATATCATAGAATCCTGATCTGACTATCATACTAGTATATATTATGAACTAAGGATATAGAACTTTATATCTAGTGCTAGTATTATTAACATAATTTGAGCATACTGCTCTAAGTATATGATTCTGTGCCTATAATTCGGACTCTATCATTCTAAACCTATGATCCAGAGCTTATATTCGCCGTGCATATGATACTGGGTGTATGATTCTGGGGTATGATTCTGGGCGTATGATTCTAGGGTATGATTCTGGGCGTATGATTCGGAGTATATGATTCTGGGCATATGATTCTGGGCATATGATGCTAAGTCTACGATTTTCAATGTATGATTCTTAGTATCCCGAGTGAGGTTTTATATGTATGATTTTGGGCCTATGGCTTTGGCATCAGGTCCCAGACTAATAACTTGAGCACAGGGCTTACGGATATGATTTGAAAGTATCCTTTGATATTTACCATCAAATTGATCAATCAATAATTAGAAATATTTATACATTCAGATGCCGGCGCAATTTCTGCCACCATTTAGGCATTGCATCGAACTCCCATAATGGCTCTCCAGTTCGCTCCACATATGCATCGTGCACAGCTTGATGCATAAAGTGAACTACACTACAGCGATTCCCGACAAAAGACCCGATGAAATGCTCTACAGCATAGGAGCGCATAAATATTACGGAGCCTATATTATCTATTAGTCACTATCAGAATTTCAAGAGGTAGCA
>Ga0307507_10007995_pt1 | contig 14918 bp, 9 predicted proteins | sample 7_EM_MG_FD_207223 | JGI IMG/M metagenome (GOLD analysis project Ga0307507, IMG submission 207223) | Populus trichocarpa ectomycorrhiza microbial communities from riparian zone in the Pacific Northwest, United States - 7_EM | ecosystem: Host-associated > Plants > Roots > Unclassified | place... | reverse complement strand
TTCCGAAAATTAGTTTTGTGAGCAGTAAGAAGACGCTTTTGTAATTATATTTGTGTGTTTTTAATACATGTTTTTTTAGTATTTTTTAATTATTTTGATATGTTAATGATAAAAAATTAATATATTTTTATATAAAAAATACTTTTAAAAAACATAATAACGTTAAATGATTTCAGTTTATGTGCCATGCATAACACCACCTATCAAATGATGATTAGTGATTCATTATTCAAGAAACTCATTCGAACATTTATATTTTGAATTATTAAAATTATTCTTAACTGTCGTATTTCGATTTTGAAATTTATGCGGAATCAGCATGTAGATTTCACAATTATGTTGGACAAATTCCCCGACTGGTTGCTCTTCCTCCATCTGATCTCTTCCCTGGAAGTCATGCGCCATGATAGTGTCGACAGCTGCAACCCACGTCATTGCCTGCCCTCTGCATCGATATCTTGTAGCAATAAAAACTAGATATAAAGTTAGAATACATACAACGTGCAAGGATCCAAACATATGATAAAAGAGTTTTTAATGGTGGTGGGATTCTGGCGACTGCAAGGCCCACGGACAAACTGCACAAAGCGGCACCGCATTAACCACAATGTAATAATCCATGTGAGTGTATAATTAATGTAACCAGGCAACAACGAATCCAAGAGAATCGATATCGCATAATGATGCAGACGAAAGGGCACTCGAAGCTATGGCCCTTTAATTTGTTGCCTTGATATCGCATCCTGCAGAATCTTGTGCATTTTGGAATTGCGTTCAAAACGAGTTTCGTGTAATTTGATATTTTTTATTAAATTTTTTTTTGATGTATGATATTAAAAATATTTTTTTAAAAAATAAATAATATTATTTTGATTTATTTACAAACAAAAAACACTTTAAAAAAACCATCATTATCACACTTCTAAATACTCCGGATGAGTCAATTTTTGAAATCTCAGGCTATGGGTTACCGGTCGCCTGACTCATAGTTGTCCATATCGTTTAAGGTTCATGGAATTAGAATTTACAAAAAGAGTAGGAAAGAATTACAAATCCCTTTCATCCCTGAAAATTCCCACTTCATTCGGCCTAGTACAAACGGACACGATCCATCCGTTATCAGTTCTGTCCAAATCAAACACGGTAAGGGAGGGAAGGGCCCTGCCAGTAACGTTGGTTATTGGCCTTTTTTCCTTCTCCTATCTACTGCGTTATTTTAAACAAAAACAGGGTTACCCTTTTCACCATAAGCCATTCTTATAATCCTATTTCTTAATATATATATATATTTGGGAACCGCATAAATGCACATGCATGTGAACAGAGAAAGAGGGAATAGAAGCCAGAGAGGGAAGCACTGTTGTGCAACACATCGTTTGAATTTAAAAGGGGTGTTGATTTAACCATGATAAACATGTACCTTTGTATTATTTGGGGCTGTCAGGGACATCTCTGAAGGGAGGGTACGGAGTTTCAAATTTTGAAATCTCACGCAAAGGGGTTGGTGAAAGGAGAAAAAAAAAGGATTAAGGAGGCAACTTTAGGGCAATAGGGCCACGTGGGATGGGCATGAAGGCAACAAAATCATATCACAAGCACAGACCTACTTAGTTGGAAAAAAAAAAACCCGATAATACTAGGATGAGCAGTCCTTGCTTTGTGAGGATGGGAAGAGCAAGAAGCTAGGCTAGAAGGTTCTCAGGTGTAAGGAGTGGAATCTTTCTCTTTCGTGAATGGAGACAAGGGAAACAAATCTCTCACTAAATACACCCTTTTGTATTTTTTTTATGTAATTAGCACGATAAAGCTTACACTTTACTTTGGAAAGCCCAATTTACCAGCCTAAACTACGCTTCGGCTATCCCAACCCAAAATCTATCTTAAGCCCCGCAACGAAAGCCTCCTTTTTCGGTTTTTCAGCGTGTTTGGTTGGATGGTTTAATTTATTTATTTTTTGTTAAAATCCGAAAAAAAATTATTTAAATTCATTTTTTTATATTATTTTGATATATTGTAAGAAATAATTTTTTAAAAATAAAAAATATTATTTTAATGTTTTTTTTTTTAAAAAAAACACTTTAAAAATGCGTAACCAATTAAGACAATTGTCTCCTTTTTCTACTGGAATCGCATATATCCAAGCGCTACTTTGAGAGTGTGAGTTTCAAATTTCCTTTTTTCTTTTCCATAGCAAGTCTTGTGGTGGAAATGAATAATATTTTTTCATTGATTAAGTTAGCTAACACAGCACTCCCTTCAAGCCTTTCATTTTATGCTGTGTTGAGAGTCAATTATCGTTTGACAAATGATAACAAAATTATTATTTTTTATTTTTTATTAACAAAATATCATCACCAAATGAGTTTTTATTTATTTATTTTAATTATAAATGTTTAAATCCACTTATATATATTTCGATTAATTTTTGAGATTTTAAAATTAATAATTATATAAATTTTAAATAATTATAAAATTTATAAAACTTAAATTAATAAAAACCGATAAATTCAACTAAACTCCTCGTAATTCAAATAAACATTTATTGTTTCAGGTCGTTGTTGCAGAATTTTCGTAAAATGACACGGCGGATTAAGGGAAGAAAATATACAATGAGCCATTAATGCGGCGGGAAACTGGAAACCGAAAGCTCCTGTGGCGCGTGGATTAGCTCAAATCAAACAAAACCATGACGTTTTGTGCATGAAGGTCGTGGTTCAAGTCTTTTCATTTTGACTTTGAAGGGCATGATTGTGAGTCTAGAAGCTCTTCAAAGTTTCGACTGCTTCAAATTAAATTCGAATAAAAGAAGTTAACTAATTCTACCATATTTTATTTATAGTCTATTTGCCGAGCCTTTTTTGAAATTACGATAAAGATGGTCTTTTTTAATAATAAATTATTTTTTTATTTATTTTTAACACCAACTCATTAGAATAATCTAAAAATATTTTAAAAAATATTTAAATCACGATACAACTTCATAAACAAACACTGCCGTTAATAAAATCTTTCTAGTTATATCAAGTAAAGAGACCGACACGTGGAGAATATTCGGAATTTAGTGCTTTGTCTTGACTCTCGTGGCAAGATGTAGGAAACAAAGGTCCACGCCGTAACAACAACGGAGTTAGGCATTGCTTCGTCAATCTCTAGCTACTTACGGACAAATACGAAGGTTTTGACTCGTAGAATTATGTGCATTGGATCATATAAAATTCGGATTCAATATATGCATCGTCGTGTTAATTTGGTCATTCAGACAACAGAGAGTACATACTTATAGCTCGGTAGATTCATGTTAGTTGTTAGAATAATCTCAAATTTGTTCATGTATATCTTTATCCATTTCGACCTTCATCAAACCTTCACTAACATCAAACAAAATCCTGTATTTTTGAAACCTTAACATGCAATGATGAGAGCTTGCATTTCTTGCACCCAGAAAAGGAACAAGATCTTAATTGCACAGTACAATTCTGTCGTGGACGCAAACATGACTCGCAGACTCAATTTTCTACACTGCAATTGCTCAGAAATTGTTTTTTGCTTTTTTTTTACCTATTGTTATTATTTTAGTGAAATATTCTTCTTACAGTGATTTTATTTGTTGTAATTTGTTTAGGATTTTTATAATTTGTTTTTTTGGAATTCCTAAAGCTTTTAGGTTGGTTTTTGATATTATTTAATGAGTTATAAAACTCTTAGAGAAATAAGCCATATTAAAATTTTCTATTCATCAATTAATATAATGTTTGAAAGTGTAATAGCGGTTGTAATTTAAAATATTTTTTACTTGAAAATATATTAAAATAATATTTTTTATTAAAAAAATTATTTTTAAAACGATCTAAAAATATATAAAAAAATTAATTTAAAAAAAAATCAAATTTTATAAAAACACGATTTCAACTATATTTCCAAACACATCAAACTAAAATTCATGTGCTGTCATATTTCAGCTATTATTTTGAATTAAAATCTTGTTGCCTTGCATCAATGACTAAAATTATTGTATGTTTAAGAGTGTGGTTGTGTTTGTTTTTTAAAATATTTTTTATTTAGAAATATATTATAATAATATTTTTTTATTTTTTAAAAAATATTTTTAATATTAGTACATCAAAATAATTTAAAAACATCAAAAATAAATTTTCTAGTTTTTCTAACACCCAAAAACGAGGAAGGAACAAAATAAGCAGAAAAGAACTGCTCTATTATCCACTAGTGGCAATATTATCGTACGACCCCTACTGTATTAATTTCTCGACCAAAATAAAACATGCATCCAAGTGCCAACTGAAACTATAGCATGCATAAACCAGATCAAAGCAGGCAACAAAAAAAAAAAAACACTGTTTACTGCAAATCTACCGTCATATATCCCGAAATATCCGCTCACGGGAGTCCTTCGATCTCACTATCCATAATCCTTTTCCTTCGAAGGTTATCATTACATAGGCAGCGAAGAAAATTACCAAAAATAATGAAAACAATATAGTACGGTGTACTCGAGTTTAATTAATTACACTGCGCCACTGCCACTGCCCACTGCAGCTTTCTTCTTTATTTTTTCTTTTACATTTTTTTTTATAAAAAAACTAGCAGTTCATTTTCCATAAATGAACTCTTTAATGAACCCGATAAAGAGAAATCGATATTTTACTGCAGCAAGTGTGAAACTAAATGCATGTCCTAAAAGAAATAGAGCTAGGACACTGGAGAAAGATGGAAGAAAAGAAATCATTAACGGGTGGAGGCGGTGACGTTTTCCGTTGCGGTCACTACCAAAATCATAATGGACATTATAATAAAATAACACTATAATTCTTTTCTTTTTTTCTATATATATATATATATCTTTGACATTGTTAAGTATTTCTTTATTGGTTCTGTATGCTGCATTTTATAACGGCGTTATTAGCTATAGTTTGCTATATATAGACTCTAAGTCCCCTACTCTCTTTATTCAAAGTTGCCAGTTTCTACTTCTACCTAAGCAACTTTCTCTCCCTCTCTCACTGCAAGTTCAAGTTTTTAATGGTGGCGTGAGGCAGAAGTTTGGTATATTGGTTTTCTTTTGATCTCACACTGTTTCTCTCGAAATGGGCAAGAAAGAACAGTATCAACAACAACAACGGCAGAAAGATCACAGGGACAATGATAGAGTTGAAGCTGTTCTCAAGCTTCTAAGAAAACAAGCTACACTCACTGTTAAACAGGTGGGCTTCTGTTATTTTCACTGTTCACTTTCTGCTCTTAAACTAAGCTATATATTATCACACTGTTCACTTTCTGTTATTATCACTCTTTTCACTTACAACTTTTTCTACAGTACTGCGAGCAAGTGTGTTTCATGATTTTCCTGTTACAGGCTTATCATTTGTTGTGCTTGGTCTTCATCGATCTCTTTAGGGATTACTATATATGAATCTCTCTGATATGTGACTATTAATTGACAGGAGAAGTTCTGCAACAATGCTTGTGTAGAGAGGTTTCTAAGAGCAAAAGGTGATAGTGTGAAGAAAGCTGCTAAGCACTTAAGGGCTTGCCTTTCTTGGAGAGAGAGTACAGGCACTGGTATCATAACCTCCATTTCTCTTTTCCATATTCTTCTATTCATTCAAAAAAATTTGCTCTCTATTTGTTCGCTACCACTCTCTTTCTTACAACCATTCTTTCTTTTTGTTTCGTTATGCTCGTGGAATCTTGCTTTTCTCAGTTTAATTAGTTGAATATTTGGGCGTTAAAGTAAACATCACTGTAATCATTCATCTTATATTTCAAAATAAAGAATCGAAATTTTGTCATTGCAAACTCTTCTCTTTCCTGATTCATATGGTCTTGAATGGACAGAGAATTTGATAGCAGATGAGTTCTCAGCTGAGCTCGCTGAAGGAGTTGCTTATGTTGCTGGTCATGATGAAGAATCCAGACCTGTTATGGTGATTTTCAATTCTTTATCTCCCTCCCTTTATTAACTTTTTTTTCTCTTCAAGAAAGAATGTCAAGAGTGAATAAGCTTACACAAATTAATTGGAAATAACCTCTCTCTTTTTTTACTTTTACATGTTTCTTGTAGATTTTTCGTATTAAACAAGATTACCAAAAGCTCCATTCACAAAAACTGTGAGTGTATCCTTTTATTTATTTATTTTGCTGTGGAGTAAATTTTATTTTGCTCATTTAATTTATCTGTTTTTTTTTCAAAAAAAAAAAAACTAATTTATTTCTCTTGTGATATATATATATAATCAGGTTCGCTCGGTTGCTGGTGTTTACACTGGAGGTGGCAATAGGGACCATGCCTAAAAACGCTGAACAATTTGTTCTCCTCTTCGACGCAAGTAAGTAGTAGTATCAAGCTTTGGATTTTTTGAGTGTTTTCTGATCGACCAGGATTTGAAAATTGAGGAGGCACTTTTGTTAGAGTTGCACACTGGTAAAGCAGGCTAGCTAAGCTAATCTAGGAGACCACGGGCACTCTGAGACGTCGGAGAACCGCCTGAGATGTGAGATATTTTCAGACGATGTCCGGGGTGCCCCTCAAGTGTCACATTCACGGTTGCCTTAGTGGTCAGATTATGTAGGGGTATTATCAGGAATTGAAGCTTGTATACTCTCCTAGAATTCCTTAAAAGCATTGATCCTCACACAGATTGCAACAGCATTCCCCTTTTTCGCATTGCGAAATGCCAGCACAATTATTAAATATAATTCCCTACAATGCACAGGCTTTAATAGTTGATACTACTCATAATTCACAATCCACATTTCCTTTTCCGAATGTTCATGATGGGTGTGCACTGGTTATTTAATTGCAAATGTACAGGCTTTTTCAGGTCAGCATCGGCTTTTATGAATTTATTGCTTGGAACGCTGAAAATCGTGGCTGAGTACTACCCAGGCAGGCTTTACAAGGCTTTCGTAATCGACCCACCTTCTCTCTTCTCTTGTTTATGGAAGGTAAAAATTCAAAAAACTTGTAAAAGTCTGGAGTGTGGGTGTTTAACTTTAACCTGCTGGACCTGGAAGTAGTTGTAGCTGTTCGACCAACTTGGTGTTCTGCCTTTCTAGTTACATGGGCCACCAAAGCTCAAGTCAAATCTGCAGCCCTTTCCAAGTTGTCCACTAGCTTGGTTCCACACTGTTTTTTATACCGTGGAGCTGGGACGCTAAAAAATGACCATTGAAACTATAATTTATACTGTGAAGCTGGCACGCTAAAAACTATACTTTATTTGCGTCGGAAAAGAAAATGTCATACAGTTTTTTCTTTAAAATGGAGTAAGTTAGATATCGTTGTTATAGTTAATTAGGAATTTGTGACATTTACTTACTTTATTTTGTGCCAAATGATATTGCAATGTGAATTTGAAAATAGGGACTTGGAATTAGGTGCAACGAGTTTTGTCAAAGAGCGACCTCTTTAATTTTCCACAAGTGTTGACTATGTAGTTTCATGGTTGCAGGGTGTCCGTCCATTTGTTGAGCTATCAACGGCCACGGTGGTGGTATCCTCACTAGACTTCGAAGAATCACTGGAGTTCAATGACTTCTCCTCCTACCCACGTGCCTCCTCCCTCCGATTTGATCCTTCCTCTATCAACTCAACGGCCAAGATTGGATCATGCTCTTCATCCAGATTTTCCTTCACCGTGTCCCACCATTTTGACTCGCTCAAGCCTTGGCACTTATCTTTGACCGACACGTCGTCATCTAAAGTAGGACCAACCAGCCTCTCTCATCTAGGCCCTGCCCTAGTCTCTCCCCTCAACGCTAGGTCCTACTCTTTTGCATCACCAGTTGCCAGAGCCCCACGTGGCAGCATCAACGGTTGCAGCTACACCAGGCCAACCAGGAAAAGTCTGTTCCCATCAACCCCTTTGCCACAGCGTGTCACCGAAGGTGACCCTATCAAGATCTCTCTCCCGCGGACCCCACGCCCCTCGTTCCTCCAATCACCTGCCTTGTTTTTCAAGAAGGAGTGCCACGTCAGTAAGGCAGATAGGTCTCGAGAATCGTTCGTACCGTTTTTTAAGTTTTATAGAAGGCCGTACGATGAGATGATTTATAGGTCAAAAATGCGGCCCCCACTTGGTGGACTAATATCCATTGTCTCCCCTCACATCAGACGGCGCCACGTCTCAGTATCTCAACGGTTCTAACACCCAGAAAAAAGAAAAACAAGAAGAAAGAGAGAGTACACAGGCTGCTCTTGCATTTAACTAATGTGTCAAAATGTCAATGGAAAATGACACTAGTACAAATAATTTGATGAATTATTTTTTTCGAAGTTAATTATGGCGCATTGATTGACCCAAGTAAAAAGGAGAGACGACGTGCGAGGTGGGATATCAAATCCTGTGCACCATCTCTAATCTTGAGCTCATCTCTTTGACCTCGCCAGCAAATTCTATACATCACAAAGTCTTGGGTTCTGGGATGGTTAGGCATGGGAAGGAGGCTGCGTGGTTGAAACGGTGAACATTTTTGCATTGGAAATCATATGTCTAGATGGTGAAGTCTAGCAAGCGCAGGAGATAGAAATATATATATTGTACCAAGAAACCACGTAAGCGTTGAAAAAAGTCTGTCAAGTTAAATTCAAAACTTATATGTATAATATATATTTTTTTTATTTTGCGAAGTTTTGTGGAGAATCAAGGGATTGTTTTTGGGTTGGACTTTGTTTAGAACTTTCATCATGCGTTCTTCTACTTGTAATTTTGTAATAGTTATCCAGTTTGTATTATGATCGGTTTCAACGATGGCAGAGTTGGTGGTAGGAATATGTGTCGTGTTTTGCTGTTTGAGAAGTCAAAATGGAGCTTCCGTTTCATGTAAACAGAAGTAACAGCGCGTGTATTGGGAATTGAACTTAAATTTGGCAAATATACATATGTTATGTTTTGGGATATGGAGTTTGTCATCTACTATATGTCGTTGAGGTATCAAGGGTTCTCTTTACTTCGAAGTGACGTTAGAGAGAGGCTTGTAGTCTTTGTATTTGGACTCTAATTTAACTTCACTACTCCCCAATTCGGTCCTGTTCTTAAGCTTGAGATTAGGTTCAATGTGGACAAATTGGAGGCAGTGTGTTCAGAGGCAGTGTTGTATTTGGAGTTTATTCGTTGTCTGTTCCGGGATTTCAAAGTGTCCCTTTCGTTTGTTTTCTCAGGGTTTCACCGAGGCATAGTGTGGAGGATAAACCAGAGATTTTAGCATCCTTACACCTCTGGTATATGTGGGATTTTGTTTCTGACTTTATGATGCATTTACAAAGAAGACAAAGTAAAAAAGAATTTAGCACAACATCATCATCATCAAGTGGACGGGATTTATTTCTCAGATGGGAATTATTATGATCAGTGTCTTGGTCCTATCCCATGTGAGATTCGGCCAGTCGTATATAGCTTTCCTTTGCCTTTTCTCATCTCATTGTTTCCTTCTTTTCTGTGTGCGCGCGGGGGGTTGGGAGGTGTCTTTCTGCCATGTATATTACTTCTTGTTGCGTGTGGTGCCCTAGCACTATAAGGAGATGAAGGAAGTGTGGGGTTTACATATTATATGTCAATGACATTTTTCCACTTCCGTCCTTTTCTTTTAGAGAAAGAAAATATTTAGAATTTACTAAAATCAAAGAAATGCTAATAACAATGTCATCTCGAAGGGCTATTGGGTTCCATTCGTAGTTTAGTAGATGTGGGTTATTTGCGGTGATAGGAAAGTCACCGGTGACTGCCGCGGCCTATGCCCCATATATCAATGAAATGAGTGGCAGGCCTAGGAGATCAGAGTGCATGGAAAAATCGAGCCCAGTAAGAGAAAACTAAAGCCCATCCGTTAGGACTGAAATAAGGCATAGTCTAATGAAATATGTTGCGGCTCCGAGACGAGGACACAGCAAGGGTAGACGTTGATCAATAAAGGGGACCCTATACTGTACAAATAACGGTGAGGTTATTCATAATTTTGTCCGCCCCATTTGCAAATTGACCAGCTGAGGGAGGAGAGGAGCTCCCTCGAACTTTATCCCCAACCGCCGTCTTCCTTACTGAATTGTAGAGGTTACCAATTGCTGGTTGTACAACGGATTGAACAACACCAGGAATTGCGTTATTGCCAACAAAAATATATCGGAACCGAACACCTATGTGAACATAAGTATGTGGTCTCGAAACCATTTGTCAGCTGCGTCCTGGCTGGATGCTACATGGGCAATTGCCTCGTTTGGAACCCCAATGGTTACACCCACGTTGATTCCACTTAGTGCTTTTAAAACCTCCATATTGGCATCATAGTCCCTGGCTAATGAAATTGCATAATTCATGTCCTTTGTGAGGCAATCGATTACTCGTTTCTGGGATGGGAGGTTATCTCTATTTCTTCGATGAATAATACAAGCATCACCACCTGAAAATTGTCCACACGAAGCAAAAAGGACATGTATGGTTACATTATTTGCTGCAGATAAATGTCACAGATCCAGAGGTTTTAAGTGCATGATTGATTTCTTAATTAGCATTGGAAATTATGCATCTGCTCTATTTTTTTAGGATCTTTTGTACTGGGAAACAAAATAAATCTAATAAATAACATCCTTACCTATTACTATTTTCAGTATTTTGACTGTCTAAGCACCTGCATCACTACCTTCTCACAGAATTTGGAATAGCGCAGAATATTGACAAGAATTTAGTCGTAATATATTACGCGCAATTGCTGGCTCTGTAGGGCGTGAATAGCTACTCTATCGTATGCACCCGCACCCCAGAACAACACATCAGTCTGTGCAACCAAACGATGGTTATAAAGCGTTGTGCATTCGTCATAGTCCTTGTTCTCATCTTTTAAAATTTCCACGTAAATTCAGATGAACACTTATACCCGGCCTTGTGCAAGGATGAACAAAGAGGCGCACCGCCAACCATTGAGAAAAGAAGATGAGAAATGCCTGCATGAACCGTGATTCGTATAGAAGCCTGCATAGTCAACGTGGAAGCCTTTCTACCAAACATGTAGCTAGAAATTTAAAAAGATTGAAATTGCGCATGAAAATAATATTAAATTAAAGTAACTATACAATTACATGTATTATTGCCTTGCAGCAAGTCACGGTTCTGTAAGAACAACTTTTCTTTCCGACTGACTCCATCTGGAGTCACCCTCGACTTCACATCTTCTTCTGCACGGTAACTAGATCAAGAGTCGAACCATAAGTCCTGTTCAGGGCCTCAGCACACCAGCCATGCCCATCATCAACTGTAGGCATCCTGACTTCCATAAACGGTGCCATTGGCTGATCCGTCCCTGGCATCACCACTCCAGCAAAAACTCTAAGTGCATTTGAGGCATCGATGTCCATGCACACATTTATCTCTGGAATTCCTTTAGGTGCTGCCGGAATTCCCATGATCTTGAAATAGCCCAGAAGATGATTCTCTTCCACCTTTGTCCCCTCACCTTCATAGACGAGGATTAGAGCCTCGGTTTGGTTATCATGGGTGGTTGTGAATATTAACTCTTTCCTTGCTGGCATTGTCGTATTTCTAGGTATGATTGGGACAAAGCTGTTTCCATCTGCTCTAATGCCAACGCCAAGGGGGGTAGCTTGGATTGTTAACAGATCCAAACTTCCAAAAGGGTCACTGATTCCTGATGCAACTGCTCCCTCTAGCGCTGCCCCACACACTGCAGCTTCCAATGGATTTATCACTTTGTACAGTTCCTCCTTCTTGCATACACCCTTGACAACATTTCTTATATTTGGGATATATGAACACCCGCCTACAAGTATTACATCAGTCAAATCCTCTATGTCTACCTTTGAGTCACGCAAGCACTGTGTTAAGAGGCTTTCGCACTTTTCAAATATCTTCAGGTTCACTTCCTCAAATTCCTCCCTCGTGACCACCTTACATATTTTGGATCCATTTCTCAAATCAACATCCACCTGAACACTGCTCTGTGAAGAGAGCCTATGGATTGCATCTTCAGTTGCTACTCGAAGCAACCCCAATGATTTGATCTCGTTGATTCCATGGCTGAGGAAAAGGTTCTCTGAATTTGGTAAGAGATACTGCATCATGTTTTGCAGCATGTCTTCTCCTCCGATGGCAGCTCCTGCTAAGGCCTTAATCTGTGAAACTCCTCCAGCAGTGGCAGTAACAGCTACATCACAGTACCCAGCCCCCATGTTAAATATAAGGGCATTCTTCTCACTTCCACTGCCCATATTCTCATGTACAGTCTGTTGCTGCTGCTGTGCATATAACAATGCCACAGCAGTCGGTTCAGGCATCAACCTGAGGACGTGGAGGCCAGCCATGGCACAAGCACGTTCAATCCGTGTCAACTGGAACCTACTAAATGACACTGGAATGGTTAGTACGACATTTCTTATGGGCCTCTTCAACTGGACTTCGGCCATGGCTCTTAGTTCGACCAGAAATATTGCAAGGACTTCTTCGGGAGTGGTGGATCTCCAAGCATTGCTCACTAAAGCTGCAATAAATGGGCGAACACCAATATCCAAAGTTTGCACCAAAAATGGAAGCCTTTTGCTTGCATGAACCACAGGATCAGTATCCACTCTGCCAATCAAGCGTTTCATATTGAAAATTGCAGCTCCAGATAGTATTTCATATTCATGAGAGAGCTGATTGCTGACTCCACCTGAAGGGACTTCATCCTTGAAGGTAACATATGATCGCATCAACTTTTGGTTTCTGGTGTTCTTTAGGAGCTCTACCTGGGAGCCATTCCAGACTGCAACACTGCACTGTGAAGTCCCAATGTCAATTCCAATGGCAGTTTCTGGAAAAGCTGATGAAGATTTCTCCTCCCCGGTGCTTTCACTGTCAGATGCCACTGTGTATTGTGGTTCTGCCATTCCTGTATTTTGACAAAGAAATAAGGGAGTTGCTCGTCAGGAACTGAAAACAGAGTAATAAACATCAGTTATAAAAACTACCTAAAAAATATATGCAATACAAAGATGCTAAGGAAAAATGTCAGAACTGCAACTGTCAATTAAGTTTTCTATACAAAATCAAGATGATACATGTTTATGTCCTATTTTTGGAGCAATGGGTGAGTCAGTACACCTCTGATAATTTAAGTTAATACCATCACCTTCCCCACAGATTTACAAACTGGAAAAGATGAGGGTAACTTGAAAAGCACTATCTCCCTAATTCCAGTTCAAGTTACATAAACTGAGCGCATTTGGGCTCCAGACACCCAAAAGTTAAGAAAACAGTCTCACCAAACATGAAAATGTTCTACAATGGATCGTTTTTTTTTTTCCGGAGAACCTTTAGGGACGCAAGAGTATGCTTAGCACTTGGTGCATTACTTCCACAAGCAGACATCGTCATTTACACTGTACAAGAAAATGACACCGTACTCAGTCAAACAAAGTGTGTAGTGCATACTACTATCCCTATAACTGATTTCTACCACCATATAAACCTAATGTACATTAATTCAACTACCACACCGGGCATCCTCCATCTTCCTACACAGGGAATATAACCGACTATCCAAAAAGACAGAAAGAACACGGGCACAGTTAATTTCTGGTGAGTACAGTTGCAAACCTAAAAAATAATCGGATGTTTCCTAGCAAATGGGTTCTTGAGAATAAATTCAAATTTGAGGCTGAAAACAATAACTCAGCTTCATTTAAAAATTGTAAAAAAATATAGTTCGCGTCGGTATTTCAACAAACACCTGCAAGACATTCTTCATCTGAACAAGTAAATCGACATGAAACGATGAAATACCCGAAACCAATCTATAAAATGACATAAAAGGAATTCCAATATCACTTGATAGCTGAAACAGACATTATAGAGGAAGCATAAGCATTCGATTGGTTTAAGAGAAGGAAATCTCTTATGAGAAGTCATGTTGGCAACAAACAAAAGCAAGCCAAAGCTAGTGATCATTTACTTCAAGGACAATAAAATAAGAAGCAAAAATCAGTGCAAATTAAAAAAAAAAAAAAAGATCATTGGCTAGAGAGATGCTAACCTGATTAGTAATTCTTAATAGAAAATATTATATATATGCGCAAGAATATCACAAATAGAAATGAGAGGTTGCTTGCTATTGATAGTAGAGATCAGCGAGGGAAGGAGTTGTAGTTAACAAGTAAAGAGGAACAGATAAAGAGACAAACAGCATAGAAGGAACGAGAAGGAGACGATCTGGTTGATGAGATGAGAGAGCATGCAAAGGTGGTTAGGTCATAGGTGTCCCATTCATGTTCTAGATTTTCCTCGATGGACTCACAGCCTATTTATTTTTACATTTTAAAAGTAATTTTAAAAACATTTCAATTTTTTTATTTTTTTATTTTAAATTAATGTTTTTTTAATGTTTTTAAATTATTTTAATATGCTGATATTAAAAATAATTTTTTAAAAATAAAAAAATATATATTATTTTAATGCATTTCCAAGTTAAAAACACTTTAAAAACAATCACAACTATATTCCTAAACAAATCTGAAAAAACTTTTCAACAGCGTAGACCTTTTTTTAATATACAAAACTTGTATGTTATTACCACTCCACCGCTTAATTTTTGTTTTATGTTGTTTTGGATCATTTTTTAAAAATAATTTTTATTTAAAAATTATAAAAATTGTTTTTAATTTTTTGTTTATATTAGTATATTAAAAAATATTTTTCAATTTAAATTCAATTTTAAAACACGTCTAAAAACAAAACATCTAATAACTTAAAATAACCTTATTACTCATTATTATAATCTATCAATTGTGTTTTTAATAACCTCCTTTAGTAAAATGGTTTTAAGTTTTTGTTATTACTAGTTATTACTCATACTTTGCTAATAATTTTTTTAACAAAAAAATTAAATATGCAAACTTTTCAAATGTATTTTTTAAA
>Ga0307507_10007994_pt1 | contig 14921 bp, 4 predicted proteins | sample 7_EM_MG_FD_207223 | JGI IMG/M metagenome (GOLD analysis project Ga0307507, IMG submission 207223) | Populus trichocarpa ectomycorrhiza microbial communities from riparian zone in the Pacific Northwest, United States - 7_EM | ecosystem: Host-associated > Plants > Roots > Unclassified | place... | reverse complement strand
CTCTCTCCGTACGAGGTATTGCCATACCTACTCTTTACCATATCGTCCTCTTCCATCGACTCTCCTTGTGACTCATGCTCGGCTTGCCTGCTCCCTACCGTACACCTAGGCAATAGCCTTACATTCGAACCAATCCTACACCCTTACAGGTGGTAGCCGGCAGCAATCCAAGGGCTAGCTACCCTCGAGCAATTTCACGATCCTCCATTTTTACCTAGGACGACCGCGTACACTGCAAGAGCAGGTACACCAGCAGACGCCTAGCAGATCGCATCCGCATACAAGGGTTCATCGGAATACGGATCGGGTCCTCTACCTTACCTAGGACGATCGCGTATGCTACAGAGCAGCTACACCAGCAGACGTCTGGCAGATCGCATCCGCATATTACAGTTAGATAGATACGGATCAGGAGAAGGAAAGGAGACGGTAGCTACCTGGCCAAAGGTCAGGAGCTATCCAGATCGTACGCGATCATCTCCTAAGGCGATTGGTATACTCGCATACAATCAAGTGCCGTGGTGCAGCTCTGCCCCAACAGCGACCCAAAGGTAATTTAATTACTATCCAAAGGCTTTCTGGCAAGAGTTAAGGGGGATCGTACGCAATCAGCTTGCAATACTCTATAGGCCAACCACGGTTTACTTGCGCAGGGCAGTGCCACCAATAGAGCTTAGAAGGTTGAACATCCTTAAAGAGATACAGCTACCCTGGAGGCTATCCAACTGCTATTTAATGGCTATCCGAAGTACTAACGGCTAGCTTTTAAAGCTACAGCTGTCAGATAATCTGTATTCTCTAAAGGCGTGGGTCACGTGCACGAGTCACGTGCACGAAGACACGTCACTGAAGACACGTCAGATCAAGGTTAAAAAGACACGATATAAGATCATCAATCAATCAACCCATTTCATCAATGAACTCATCTATTTAAACTTCGTGACAGTTATAAGCCCGGTCCGCCGACTCAAGAAGCTAGTTAGCTATTATTTAATCATTTGAAGAAATTCTACCTCATTGTTAGACTCTAACACCTCATTGTTAAGACGCAGACTCTAACAGAAATCCTACCTTAATCGTTACAGAACGAGATTCCACAAGATTCCACGAGTTTCTACAAAATTCTACCTTATCATTAAAAGGACAATTCTGATAATAAGGACGATCCTGACGATAAGGATAATCCTAACGACAAAATACTATCTTAATTCCTCCTTTGCCTATTAGTCAAAATGACTCCACCAACGTCGAGTTCATCGACGACGATTATCCTTAATAAGCCAGAAGACTGGGAACAATGGCTATGGCAACTATAAGCCCTTATGGACAAATGAATTTGGGCCTACGTTGACCTAAACAATGCAGCACCTCAACGAGCTCTACTACAAGAACCAGAAGTTACTAATTTTAATAAGAATGCAACCTTATATGCACAGCTCTTAACAAATCAACAGAAAGCGTACAAGAACAGTAGATGATACTATAACTAGGATATAAAGTACTTCCTAAAACAGGAAGAGCATCTGTAATAGATACGCACCCAGATCACGTCCACAGTATTAATTTAGAAGAAGCTACTGCTTGACCCTTCCCTTACAGTTAAAGAATGGCTGATTCGTTTAAAAGAAGACACTAAGCCCTTAAAGAACTTTATAATAAGGAAGGTATAGCTACAGTACACAGAGTCACTTAAGGGGCTTAAGCAGATAAAGGTCACTTAGTGGCTTAACCAATAGGAGCATGCGATAAAGATGGTAGAGAAGCACGATCTTCTATAGATAACCAATAGGATCTGGCTAATGGACCTTGTAAATGCAATACGACCTATAAGCGAAACCTATTTTGTTCTATACATAAAGCAGGCAAATGATACCAAAAAGGCTCCCTTATTAGAATATTATAAAGTAGCAATAAAGCTATAAGAAGCATTTCAAATCCTTTTTAAAGCCGTACCTATGACAGCGAGAGGGAGTGCATTTAATATAGACTTTGTAGGAGAGCCCAAAGAGGGTATCTCTATTGCTGCTAAAGTCTAAAAAGAAAAAGGGAACAACTTATCTCACAGCTGAAAAAGGGCAGGTATAAATTTAACTAAAGAGACGTCTTCTAAAAGGTTAAAGAACCTTAAATGCCTGGCATATAATATAAGGGGACATACCCTTCCTGACTGTTAGTATCTATTTAAGAGCAAAAGGCCTAAGGGATTTAAAGCCGTAGGTACATATATAAAAAGGGTGCTTATAAAGGTAGAGCAAGACAAGGATCTAGCTGCCTAAGTAGAACAACTTAAGCTTAAGGAATTAAAGGTTAATAAAGCTTGACAATAATAGGAGACAGTTAAGATTAAGGGAAAAGCTAATATGATATTCCTAGAATCGTATTATACCGGTCAACTCTATCTATTAAAGCTATTAACCATTCTTGACTTAGGAACCACTCTCTATATCTTTAATAACCTCTCTTGTTTTTACAATTTTAGAAAAGCTTTAAGACACAAATATGCTATCACCGGCAGCTTAGAAGTGCCTATACTAGGTTACAGCGATGTCACTATCCAGGTCACAAAACCAGACAAGAGTAAGGGAATCCTACGTCTTAAGGACGTTGCCTTTTATACAGACTTCAATACGAATTTAGTATTGTTCCGTCTACTTCAAAAACGAGGGTTCTACTAGGATAACAAAGGAGACAATAATCTGCTAGTTTAGAAGGATGACACAATCCTATGTTAAATAGAAGAATGTTATAGATAACAGACTATTAAATACGTCCGACTAGGAAGCCTATTAGCATTTAATATAAGCCAACTGCTACGCCGCCAATGGAAGCGTAGAGCATTATTAAGAGACGCTTATCTAGATTTAAAAGGTGATGTGCATTTATAGTATCTGCGTCTAGGTTATCTAGGACCTATAAGCCTTTATTATCTAGGTCTTAACGCCCTAGGAGTTAAGCTTTAAGGCCCTAAGACAACGGAATGTTAATACTGCAGTCTCGCCAAAATTAAGCGTTAGGTCTTAAGAAGGTTCTTAAAATAGAAAATTAATAAACCCTATCTTGACCTCTATATTAACTAGACTAACCTTAAGGAAGCGCATACTGGATTTATATAAGTTATACTTATCCATAACACCTTCTTAGGAAGATCCTTCCCGTATTTTATAATAACGCATAGTAAGGAGAAGGAGACACTATAAGTGCTTAAAGATTTTATCCAATGGATTCGTCTGAGGTATAATCTTAAAGTTAACACTATTAGATTAGATAATAAGCTAGGGAGAAGGAGAACCCTTAAATAGCTATAGACGTAAGGGATTACATTTAAGCCTTTGGCGCTATATACTTAAGCTTAAAACGGTACCACTAAACGCTTAGGGGGTATAATTATTAAGAGAGTATAAGTAATAAGAATTGCTGCCAATCTACCATATAACCTATGGAATAAGATAGTTAACTATATAGTCTACCTTTAAGATTAAACGCCACGGGAAAGTAATGATTGGAAATTGCTATATAAGAGGTTCTATACCTTCCTAGCTAATAGGTTAAGAAAGCCGCAACTAGCGCACCTAAAAGCCTACGGCTGTAGGGTGTATGCAATGATGTCAGATGCCTAGCTAAAGAAGAAAAGGCTAAGTAAGCTAGATCTATAAGCCCATATTAGCTACCTTGTTAGCTATAACTTTACCAATATCTACAGGATCTGGATCCTATATAAAGGTATTATTATCTCTACTAGGGACGTTATCTTTAATGAAAAGATGTTCTTTAACGGCAAGCGAACGGACATCTTAAAGGACCTATACGCTAAATTAAACACGCTAATTGAGAAGATTTAACTCCCTAATACCCTAACTAAGAATAAGGTCCTTCTGGAAGATAATAAAGAAATATTTAAACCGTTAATTTAAGAGGAAGACGATGATGACGTTAATAAGCCAGTTTAAACCTTTAATAAGTTAGTAGATCTCGAGCTTGTAAGAGCTCTTAAAGATATATACCATACACTACCTCTAATAGAAGAAGATGAAGAATCTCTATATGCCTTTTATATTAAGTATCCTATAAAGTTAGGTGTATAAGGTACTAATTAAGACGTCGCTTATTAAGTAGGAGATGCGTTTAATACTTAGGGGGTGTCTAACAACTTAGTTAAAGACTTATTTAAGAAAGCTAGCGATAATAGGTTTAAAGACTTTATTGCTAAAAGGATTACATTAGCCTATTATAGCGCCTTCTTAGCAGAAAGGAAGTTTAACCTTAATAGTTAACTTAACGATAGTAAGCTGAAATCAGGCAGAATACGCGATATTAGATTATATAGGAAAAATCTACCTCCGCCACCTTAGTTAATCTGGGACCTTAATATATATCCTCTTTAAGATTAGTTCTAAGAGGCTTAATAAGCCTATCTCTAATCTTATTATTAAATGAGGTCGTTTTAAGAAATAGAAAAAAAGTATATAAAGGGACAGCAGATCCTTAGCTTAATGTAGGTGTTTATCTATAAGATAGACAAGTATAGATTTCTCCAGAAATACAAGGCACGCTTAATAGTATGCGGAAATTAATAGGCCCCAGGAGACCTACCTATAAGAGCTACTATATTAGCTAGTACAACCTTCCAAACCCTTATAGCAATCACTGTAAAATTTAACCTGGAGACGACATAGATAGATATAGTTAATGTGTTTGTCTATTATAATCTTGATAAGGTTGTCTATATAAAGCTACCGCTAGGGTTTAACAAAGAAAAGAAAGACAAAGTACTACGCTTAAGAAAAGCCTTGTATGGACTATAACAATTACTACTATTATAGCAGAAGAATCTTACAAGCTTGTTAAACAAATTAGGCTTTAAAGAGGTACCTTAAAAGCCGTATATTATGCTAAAAGGTAGAATAGTTATCTTCTTTTATGTTAATGATATTGTCTTCTGCTACTAAAAGACAGATAAGAAGAAAGCTTAAGAAGTAATTAAGGAGCTATGCAAGGAATACCAGATAAGTATCCTTAGTAAGCTAAAATAGTTCCTAGGAATCTACGTGCTATATAATTATAGCTAGAGGCTTCTATAGCTATCCTAGGAAGCCTATATTAAGAAGATAGCTAACTAGTATAAGATAGATCTTAGAGGGCGTCTTTTAGACACTCCTATAGCAGAATTAGAACTTCTCCCTACTAATTACTAATTGATCTGTCTAATGCTTTTGTCCCCTAATATAGACCTACTAGTCCGTCCTATATCCCTACTAAGAGAAGCAGCTTCTACAATGCTATATTAGAGAAAAATGGGTTTAATACTTTATATAGCCACTATAACGCGTCCAGATATTGCTTTTGCAGTATTACGGCTGGTAAGGTTTAATTAGAACCCAAGCTAAAAGCACTATTAAGTAGTAGATAGAGTAATCCAGTACCTATATAGCACAAGGAGCAGAGCAATCTACTATAGAGGAGACAAGGAAGGAATAAACGGTAAAGAGAGAGATAAAGGAATACGCGATAAAGGACAAGACAATAGAAGAGATGGTAGAGGTAAAGCGTAATTATTTATTTATACTAGCGATACATTATTTACGGACAACTCCGTTGATAGAAAGAGCTTATAAGGATATATTATAAAGCTATTTAGGGGGCTGATTGCCTAGAGAGCAAATAAGCAGGGTATGGTAATAACGTTAAGCATAGAAGCCGAGTTGTTAGCCCTATTACAGATAGTAAAGGAAGCTATCTTTATTAGCAGGCTATTTAAAGCAATAACGTTACGCCTAAATAAGCCCTTGATTATTAAATGTAATAACATATAAATGCTCTAACTAATTATAGAAGACACGGTAAAGCTAATTACAAAGCTCTAACACGTTGACATCTATTAACACTAGCTACGTTAGGAATACGTAATAAGACAAGTATAATTTTAATAGACAGCAATAAAGGAGATGATTGCTAATAGACTTATAAAGGCCCTGCCTAAGCAGAGGTTTTAAAGCTTTGTTAATATAATTGGGATGGTGGATATTAAGGAGCAGCTGGATAAGGAGAAGCAACTAAAGGACCTAAGGGACAGTATCAGAGCAAGACGGAAGGATTTAGATAAGATTACGGTTTAATTGACTTATTAACGGACACGAGAAGGTGGCTAGCTTTAACCTTAAAGAGCTCAAAGCTAAGGGGGTGTGTTAGATAATCTGTATTCTCTAAAGGCGTGGGTCACGTGCACGAGTCACGTGCACGAAGACATGTCACTGAAGACACGTTAGATCAAGGTCAAAAAGACACGATACAAGATCATTAATCAATCAACCTATTTCATTAATGAACTCATCTATTTGAACTTCGTGACAACAGCTACTACCCTCACTTTAAGATCAAATGCAATCCTAGAGCTACGGCTCTAAACTAGAAAGTTTCCGGTTATCAGCCAAAGGGCTGCCAAGACTTAACCGTAGGCGGTTGTCTCCCAGAGCTACGGCTTACCCCAAGCTACGGCTCAGAGATCCTATATAATTTCGTAAGCTACGGCTTACCTCAAGAGCTTCGGCTCTAAGATCCTATATAATCTTTTACGGAGCTACGGCTCTAATCCAGAGACTCTCCGGCTATCAACCTAAGGGCTATCAAAACTTAATCGCAGGCAATTGTCTCTTAGAGCTACGGCTCGCCTTAGAGCTACGGCTCGCTCAAGAGCTTCGGCTCAGAGATCCTATGCGATCTCGTAAGCTACGGCTTACCTCAGGAGCTACGGCTCCAATCCAGAGACTCTCCGGCTACCAGCCTAAGGGCTGCCGAGACTTAACCGTATGCGGTTGTCTCTTCTTAAGCTACGGCTTAAACTTGCGGATATCCCTCCGAACCCCTTCCGGGACGAGCCCTCATAATCTCCCTCTACCGTAAGGTAATAGCGATCGGGAGCCAACCGCAAGAAGGGGGGGGGGCAATACTCGCATGCAATCTCTTATAGAGCTACGGCTCTAACCCGGAGGCTATCCGGTTATCAGCCTAAGGGCTGCCAAGACTTAATCGCAGGCGATTGTCTCTTATAGAGCTACAGCTCGCCTTAGAGCTACGGCTCGCTTAAGAGCTTCGGCTCAGAGATCCTACGTGATCTCATAAGCTGCGGCTTACCTCAAGAGCTTCGGCTCAGAGATCCTACATAATCTCATAAGCTACGGCTTACCTCAAGAGCTATAGTTCGCCCAAGAATTGGCAACGGCTCATCCTTAAGCTACGGCTTCAATCTAAAGCTGCGGCTAGATCAAAAGAGCTATAGCTTTAAGATTAATCGTACGCGATCAAATCTTACCCTACCAGCGGACACTCTTTTCCTTCCTAAAAGACCTTTTTTTCCCACTGGGTTTTGGTTATAGGTTAAGGTTTTTATCAAGGCTGCTTGGTTGCTTTAAGAGCTATAGCTCGCCCAAGAGATAGCAGCAGCTCTTAGATCCTACGTGATTTACTTGCCGATACAACTCCGTTACAATAGCGTAATTCAGAAGGAAGGAAACACGCGTATGTGCTATTTGGCCATCACTTCCTTACAAAAACTGATTACGCGACCAGGGGAAGGCAATTAGGAGCTACGGCTCCAACCCGGAGACTCTCCGGCTGTCAGCCAAAGAGCTGCCGAGACCTAATCGCAGGCAATTGTCTCTTTAAGATTAATCGTACGCGATCAAGTCTTACCCCACTAGCAGACGCTTTTTTCCTACCCTAAAATAGACCTTTTTTCCCACTGGGCTTTGGTCATAGGTTGAGGTTTTTATTAAGGCTGCTTGGCTGGTTTTTTCTCCCCATTCCCTATTTCCCTGTACGAGCAAGGCTTCGGCATTGCTTACCTTTTTGTACATAGAAATCAATTCATTTAGGTATACGGGCTGGGGGCCAGCCCTAACGAAGGGGGGGGCAATGTAAGGGATCTTTTAGCGGCTGCCAAGGCTAGCCTTCGGCTAGCCCTTGGCACCTCCTTATAAGCTCCCTTGGGCTTGTAGCCCTTCCCTCCTCATCGGTTCGTCTCTCTCCATACGAGGTATTGCCATACCTACTCTTTACCATATCGTCCTCTTCCATCGACTCTCCTTGTGACTTATGCTCGGCTTGCCTGCTCCCTACCGTATACCTGGGCAATAGCCTTACAGATCCCTAGTTTAGCCTTTGCTCCTTAGTCCTATAATTACTTAATCCTTAACCTTTAGGTTTCTATAGTTTCTTATTCCATCTCTTAGATTCTTTAGTACTGCTTAAGTCTATTAGCTCTGGCCCACCGTTCTATAGTTTATAACTCTATATCTATTAATGCATACTCTGCGCCTTATATAACTATAGAACTCTATCTTGCCCTTTTTTAGCTTGTTCCCTTTAATAGATCCTATTATTAATCTTTATTAACTAATTTATTAACTCTTTTAGAGTTTCCGTATCTTCTATTAGAATAATTACGTCTTAGACTTTAGCCTTAAGTCCCTATTTATACTGTACTATAAGCGCCTTATTATTCCACTTAACCTAAGTTATAAGTGTCTAAAACTGCGTTATATACTTAATTACTAAAGTACGTTATACTAGGTTCTAAAGTTTTCTTTCCGCTATAGTTGTCGCTTTTAGGTCTCTAAATATTTATATAAGTTATTCTATAAACCCGTTCTAGTTAGTAAATATAAACTATACTTCTTAGTTGGTAGTTGTTATTCTATTAATTTAGATCTTGGTAAGGTAAAGTTTAAACTACTTAAGTACTTTTCCTGTTAAAAATAACCCTATATACGCTATTTAGTCTATAGGTATTACTAACTTTACCCCTTCCTATATAACCTTAAAGTGCATTTATATAAGGAATCCTTTAAGTTTTAACTTTTCTCCTAAGAACCGTTTAATTAAGGGTAACTTAACCTTAGCTGCTCTAATTCCATTAATTCTATCTTTAAGTATTTAATTGTTATCTGTTAATTAATTAACTATTTCTTATAACTAACCCACCGTAATAAGCTATAAATTAGTATCTTTTATACCGGTGTCTCCTCCTAACCCTAAGGTTGTAGCTGCTATAGATGGCGTTATAACTAGTGCTTTTAGTAGTATATTATTTGACTTTATTTATACTATAACTAGGTAGTAAATATGTAACAAAGCCTTATAGGAAACGCTACAGTAAACTTGCTATTAGGCTAGGTATATAGGTAAATAGGAAGTTAATAATATAATAAGTATAAATAATAACTGGTAGAGTGGTTGCCCAATAGATTAACTCTAATTATATTCTAAGATTTACTATAAGGAAAGGAACTATCTAGGTAGGGACTGTGGTCCTTTAAATACACATCCGTACTTCTAGGAAATCCTCTTTATATATAAATTACGCCATATACATGTTATACGTACGTTCCATCCATACTTTTTATATACTGTGTACAACATTATATAACCTTGGTTACTATTCTTTGTTATATAGTTCTACTAGATCTATCCTAGACTATGCCCTTATTAACCAACTAGCTTCCTCTAACTCTTCTCTAAGCAGCCATAGCATTGTACTTAAAGCGTCCGTAATACTAAAGGCCTTATTCTATAAGTTTCTACTCCTTAAAATGCACCTTCTTATACACCTTTTTAAGATAGATTAACTAAGTAGAAGCAGCCAGACAAGAGTTAAGAGTATGTTATTAAGCAACGGCAGCCTCTTGCTTAGTGTTATAAGAACAACAAAGTTTAGCTAGCACTACTAAGAGCTTACTATTAAGGTTTATAGCGGTAGATTAAACCTAGGACCCTAGTAGCAATTAATAAGGGTATTTAAAGACTATTAAGAGTAATAGGATATATATACTTAGTATTAAAGACCAAGCAAATGTCACAGGATAATTAAATATTTGCTTTAGTGCACTCTAAATATAAAAAGGGTTGCTAAGATAAAGGACTCGCTAACGTAATATAAACCAAACCCTTTTTTATATAACAAGAATATAGAGACAATATTATCTCACTAAGAGATAGTATAGTAGCAATAGTATAAGACTAATAAGCTGTAGAAGAAGAAAAAGGAGCTTTAGGTATAATAAGTAAAGATATTAACCAAATTAATTAAACAGATATTACACCTCTTATAAATAACTTAGAGATATTAGGAATCTTTAAGGATAAAGATAAAAGGGAGGGAGAGAGTGTTATAAACGCTTTAAGTATAATATTATAACTACTAGGAGAGGAGTTGGAAAAAGCTAGTTAGTTAATAAGGGCATAGTCCAAAATAGAACCAGTAGAGCTATATAATAAGGAATAGTAAGCAAGGTTATATAATATAATTTACATAATCTATATAATCTATATAATCTATAGTAGAGCAGATAAAGTAAATAGAGTAGATAGAGTAATAACTTTCTTAGGAGTATAGATATATATTTAAAGGACCACAGTCCCTACCTAGATAGTTCCTTTCCTTATAGTAAATCTTAGAATACAATTAGAGTTAATCTATTGGGTAACTACTCTACTAGTTATTATCTATTTGTTATATTGTTAACTTCCTATTTACCTACACAATCTAGCCCAATAATAAGTCTACTATGGTATTTCCCACAAGGCTTCGTTACATTGATTAAGTCTTAATTTTAACTATAGTATATATAGTAGAGTTAAAATTAAAGCTAGAATGCGCCGAAGGACCCCTTAACAAAGTCTACCTAAAAGGGCAAAGCTCTCTAACTGCTTAAAGCCTATTAAATATTACTGCTAATAGGTGGCAAGGCATCTATAGTAGTATTTTAACTTCCACTACTATATCTACTAATAGAATTAGCCTTAATCTGTTCCTAAGTTAACTAATTAAACTATATAGTGCTCTGCAAGGCTATATATAAACTTAATTAGGTGCTACTGCTTCTTTTTTGTGTCTACAAACGGCCTTTATAGGCACGTCAACATCTACAGCCTTGTCCTATATTACCAGTATTATTGCTAACTATTTTAAATCTTAATAGCTCTTAACGGGTTAAGTTATTACGCTTATAGGGGTTAGTAGGGCCTTTAGGACAACTACGGCAAGCTAAACAACTGCTAGGTCTTATATAAGTAGTATAGGATTAATTAGTATATAGGGGGAGTTCTGATAAGGACGTTTAAAGAGCTAGTACTTATAGATTATATTAAGGCCGACTTTTAATTTAGAAGTAGAGCTTTAGTATAGTTGCTAATATAAAGTATAGCAATAAGGAAGGCCGTATATACTTATAAATCTACCTATATAGGCGTTCTTATAATTAGGCGACTTTATAAATATAATCTGTTCTATAACCTTTACAAGGCCTTAAGGCGTTACCTTACTAATAAGCTCTAAAAGCTCTGGCAATTAAATATTATATAGCGGGCGTCTTTATATATTCCCTAGGTAGATAGTATATTTATTAAGAGTATTTAAAATAAGGTTTGCAATATTCTAAAGGATGTTAAATAGATTGCTAGTAGAAACTTATAAATATTATTTTAAAATACTGTATACGCCTATAACTTATAAGGTAACTCTATTATCTAAATTAGAATCTAAAGGCGTTGCGAATATCTAGCTCGCGCGTAGAAGGCGTAGATAAGCTTTATAGTTTGTATAAAAACTTATCTAGTTCTAAAATGTAGATATAGATCTATAAGGGCGCGAAGAGGCTTTAGGGAAGATTTAAAGGAACGATATAAATTCTATCTAAATCTAGGGGTATATAGCTCTTGCTAAGTACAAGATATTGCGTAAAGAAGAGAAAGGAATATAGGAAACTTATAACTAAATATTTAGGGTCTTAGCAGCAGATGCATGGGCATAAGCCCACACGGATTTTAATAGGTTTTAACTAAATTCTATTACGTTAGTGGAATTTAGTGGAATTCAATCAAGAGTAGAACTTAGTAGAATTTAATTAAATCGGCGGAATTTAGTAGAATTTGATTAAAGCGTTAGAATTTATCTATTAAGTGTTTTACTAAGATATTCCTACTATAACTGGGCTAGTCCTGTTATAGTACCCCCCCTTTAGCTAAAGGTCTAAAACAATTTAATTTAGTTAAGAATTTATAACTTATTGCCTTATAAGCGTTGTAATATAGTTTAAGTTCTTTTTAATTTCAAGTTTCCTGCTATTATATTTTGTGTCTTTATATTAGGTAGCAGTTGTTTGCCTTTATATCGTGTCTATCTAGCTAGAGTAGAACGCAAAGGATGGTCCTTATAAAATTCTTTTACTAAGGAAGGCATATTGGCCTTAATCTAGTTATAGGTTTCCTAGGTTTGTGTTTTATATCCTTCCCACTTAACAAGAAGTTTAAATTATTTAAATTATATTTTTCATTATATATTATTAATTAAGTTAATAAAGTAAAAGCTATTACTGTTATTAATAATTATAGGAGGTAGTGGCGGCACTTTATAAGTTATAGGATTATCTTTTAAAGGTTGCAATAAGCTTACGTAAAATATTAGGTGTATTTTTATCTTAGTTAGCAGTTTAAGCTAATAGGCGTATAGGCTTAGTTTCTTCTTAATTTAGTATAGGCCTATAAACTTTTAATTAAGTTTCTTTAAGGGCTATTAAGTCCGTAGGTTTTGTATATTTAGGTAAACTATATTACCTTTCTTAAAGTCCTATATAGGAGCTTATTCTTTATTCGCGTACTATTTCTATACCATTTAAGTATACGTTAATTTACTTTATAATAGTTCCGTTAATTACTTTATTTAATTAGTAAAGTTAGCCCGCGAAGCCCTACTACACGCGTCCACGTCGCCGTGGGTGGAAACATCATCTGGAATCCTATTCCTATTGATGGCCAAGTGCAGAGGCGATGGTAGAGAGCCGTCGCAGCGCGTGCAGCGCTGTTGTTCAACTCTGTGGTGATGGGCCCGCGACGCGTATAAAGCATCGCCCTTAACAACACCAGGAGCCTTACTGCCTCCGCTTAGAGCTCTTGTTCTACTATCTAGGGAGGCCTAGCAAGGGAAACTGGGATATAAAAACTGCCTAATATACGACTACCTGGCTTGCAGCTAGGCCCGAAACTGGCCTTATCTAGCTAGTTAACGTGGACGCGTCCTAGGCGTATAATAGGACACCCTTGGGCTTGCACTAGCTCTAAAATCGCGAAGTGTGCGTAATAAGGGCGTAGGGATCCTCCTTTTATAAGAACTTGTTAAGGTTAACGCGTCGCAGATACTTTATACAAAACTTATTAAGGCCCTAAGGCTACCGCGAAGAACTTGTTAAGGCCCTACCTAGAGAACTTATTAAGGCCCCTCTATAAGGGCCTATCTAGTATCCGGTATATTTAGGTAACTTAGAAGAGGGTCTTAATAGGCGTAGTGCGCGCGACCTGGTACAGCAACAGCGATATAACGGCGACGCGACGGCAACCAGACGGCTTAATAAGGTGGAAACACGGGTAAAGCTTTAGGCAGCGGAAATATAGGCCAGCTTTAACGGCCCTATAGCGTTTAACTTATAGTTAACTTACAGTTAACCCATAGTTAACTCACAGGCGACTTACAGGAGGGTCTTAATAGGCGTAGTACACGCAACCTAATGCGCATATATATAAGGCGACTTATAGGAGGGTTTTAATAGGCGTAGTGCTCGCAACCTAATGCATACATATAGGGGAGGCTATAGGGGAAATATAGGCCAGTTAAACAAGGACTTGACAGTTAGAGACACAGGCCAGCTTATAAAAAGGGGGGACACAAGCTTAGTTAGTAGGAGAGGGGAGAGTAGGTTATCTAGTATAGGACCTAGTGTCTCTACGGCCCCTCTCCTACAAGACACGGTCGGCCTATTATAAGGAGACTTTTATAGGCAACGCAAAACGGGAACTGGCAGCAGTATAGGGTGTTGCGCCCCTATATTACTACTAGCCTCCCATAGGGCGTAGTGCGTAGTAGCCACTGCTAGCTCTAAGGACCTTACCCCTTAGCTAGGCCCTAACCCTTAGTGCACCTAGTAGGTAGGCAGGATCACGTCCTAGCCAGAAAGACTACTATATAGCTTAAGAGAACGAATGCGCATATTAGTATACTAATAGACAGAACCGTTCGCCTCTAGGGCGATACGCCAGTAAGATATACTTAAGGAGCAAATAGAAGTTACTTAGGCAGAAAAGGCTTTTAGTCTAGGCCTTAACTATAGAAGGTACCCAAGGCTTCCATATTATAGGATGCAGCCACGACGCCCTCATAGGATTACGCCAGTAGGCATATAAGAAGGGAGTTGCGACCCCTAAAAGCGGCAGCTTATGCCCATACCAGTAGAAATAATAAAGAAAGGCGTAAAACTAGAGGCTATAGAAGGCTCCCAAGCCATACAAAAGCATACTAACTCTAAGAGAAAATTCTTATATAGACCGCTAGGGGGTGGTCTAGTACTTAGGTTAACCCCATTATAAGATATCTAAAAGAATAGTAAAACCCCCCATTAATTAGTAGTGGCAGCTAACTGCTTATAGAAAGCCCCCTAGGCCTTTAGGCCTAGGTAACTAGAACTAAATACTAGAAAACTAGGGTAGAGGCCTAGATAAGTAGGTATATTAAACTCTACTATATAACTACCTGCCTAAAGACCTGTGGACTACTTATAGTACCTTGGCTTGCAGATGTAGCTAGAGTATGCTTTGCAATAGGCTACTACCTACGACTTAGAAGATCCATAACGACGGTCGTCTTATAAAAAGAAGGCAAAGCAGACTACTTAATCCCAGGAAGCTACCGCCCTATTGCCTTAGAAAACACCCTAAGCAAGATCTTAAAAAAGGTTATAGCGGACCACATAGTAGATATGGCAGAGGAACACGCCCTACTACCACAAAGCTAAATAGGGGCAAGAAAGAATCGCTTAACGCTATTAGCACTTACACTACTCGCTACTACCATTAAAACTGCATGGGCTATGCGAAAGGAC
>Ga0307507_10007993_pt1 | contig 14922 bp, 4 predicted proteins | sample 7_EM_MG_FD_207223 | JGI IMG/M metagenome (GOLD analysis project Ga0307507, IMG submission 207223) | Populus trichocarpa ectomycorrhiza microbial communities from riparian zone in the Pacific Northwest, United States - 7_EM | ecosystem: Host-associated > Plants > Roots > Unclassified | place... | reverse complement strand
GATATCTATCGCCATACGGTAGAGCGCTGGGTAGTTAATTTGATTACTTAGATTAAGCCACCAATTAAGGGCAGTAGTACCAGCAGGAAGATTAGTAGGGGAGGCGTTAATAAAGTGTTCAAATTCATCCTTAATTGTATTGAGGATTGACTGCTTCTTATTCCAAAGGTCATACTCGTCGGGCTCCTAATCGCGAGTAACAGCTTCCTCCTCTTCTGCCCTACTTATATACTTATCCTTATACTCCTTCACCCAAAGCTTTCGGGCTGCATTAACTACTGGCTTCCTCCAGGTGGCTTTCCAGTTGCGATCGATGTAGGCTTTCCTCCGGTGAGGAGCTAATAGTAGGGCTGCGCCGTACGCAGTAACCTCGTCGGTCTTAAGGTAGTATTTATCAAAGGCGTGCCAGCTGGTTCGAATGCAGTCGCAGAGCTTCGGGTTAGTCGCGTACTTATATAGAGCTAATTTAAAGTGCTCTACTATAAAATCCATTGTATAAAGCACCTTGTTAAGAGTAGCCTTATCACCTTCTGTCTCCTTTGTAACTCTCTGGAAGGGCTGTAGGAAGTCTCTAATATTTTCAAGAGCTCTCCAATTGGTGGTGTTAAGAATATCTTCCTCATCAAACTCCTTAATATACTACTCTTAATATTTTGCAATTGCGTCTTTTAATTCAAGAGCCACCAAGATTATACTATACCACAAGTTCCACCGCGTGTCATTATCTATAGAAATAGCTCAAAGAGCAGTCGCGACAAAGTAGTTGTAGTGGGCGTTAGAGCTTTAAATATATATAATAATGTTATGCACCTTTCCTAGAGAACCAATCTCACGATAAGTAAACTTGCTAGCCTTCCCTTTTTTAAACCTTTTGGCAAGGAGCTCCTTAATCTAATCGTTATTAAAATCTAACTCTACCTTAAGCTTCTCGCGAGCCTCCTTAAAGGCAGCGTTAACGGCTTCCTTATCCTCCAAGAAGAAGAAAGCTTGTGCGGCTATATTAAGTACATACCCATAGCAGCGAATACAGTATTGCTGTGGATTATATTGAGCTTCAATTTCTGCCTCCCGAAGCCTCTTAGATAGCCCTTAAAGAAGTCTATTATTACTGCCGTGATTATCGCCCATACAGTATCCAACTTTATTAAGTATTTGGTAGTCCTTAAGGACTTGCCAGAGGACTTCCACCTGCTTATCGCCGCCGTGTTTACTAGGGAGGAAAGGTAGAGCAAGTAGAGCCTTTTGAAGTACGCTAGTATTGTTAACAAAGTGACTACAGATTGCAATAAAAGACTTTTAATTAGGCGAAGACCAGGCGTTAAGTAAGAGGTGTATTAGGGTAAAAGAGCGACGGAGCTTCTGCTTAAGAACTTCCTTATTAAGGATATAGAATTCCTTAATTATTGTAGGTACTGTAGTATAGGAGTCTATCAGAGCTTCCTTATAGGTGTAATTTACTATAAGAAGTAGCGCTTGAAGCTCTAGCTAAGTTACTACGTTATATGGTAGATTTTAAACCACAATTAGCTGTGCAAAAGTGTCGCGTACGAGAGCTAAATTAACGCTCTCTTTTAGTATAGTTTCCTTCTTCCTTTTAAGGTTCTGCGTATGAAGCTCTCCCTACTTATAGAATAGGCCCTAAAGACTCTGCTTTGTAGCCTGCTTAATAACTAAGTCCTCCTCCTTAATAACTACGCCGTGGGCGTTAAATAGATAAGAGCGTATATTTATAGTAACCATATCGCGCCAAAATACACATTACCCATAGTACCAATATTGTCTTCCTTTACTATTTACAAGCGGCTTACTACTAATAGGCTTACGCGCGAGAGCCTATATATTCACAGCCCTAACTCTTTGTTTTTTGTGGGCCTGTTCAAAGGATTGGGGGGAGGATTTGGTAGGTATATTAGTAGAGAATAACGCGTTAGATTCTTTATCAGTATTTTTATCTTTAAAAAGCTCGCTTTTAAGCTTAGATAATTCTAACTAGGCGTTAGAATTACTGTTGGAGTCAATAACAATAGATTGCGAGAGAGAGGGAGGCATAGTACTAGATTGTAGGTGGTATTTAAGGGGAGGTAGTTAAATATATTACAGAAAGGAAGCATCTGTAGGTAAGTTTAAAAAATTTGACTCTTGCGTATATATCAGAACGTATAGTGTAAAATTAGTCCTATATTTACACCTTAGTATCCTTCTATATACCATAAAAGCTTCCTACTACACTATAAGAGCTTCAAGTCTCTATATATATTTATAATTTTATGAATATTCATTTATAAGGGCTGTTAAAATATTTAATCATTATCACTCCTTATGAATGAATATATCGTTATAAGGCAATGAATAAAAATATTATTGACAACACTGGCTCTAGCCTGCTATATTGAAGACAACTTCTGGGATGTTCTAGTACTACCCTTATTCTGGCTGACAGAAGGCCGTTATGTAAGGTTAGGTGCAAGGAAGTGTATGCTCGTTCCGCGTGATATGTGGATGGAATGCAAAAGCACCGTTAGAGAAATTACAATTCTCACTGATAATGTCGGATTTGGACCCCCCGTCCTAAACGCTTCGGCTGTGTTCCTTCGTTTATTCCCTCTGAGTAGGCGGAAGTACAAAGTATATGAATACTATCTGGGTGGGGCTGGCGAACCTTGGCGCGAAGTGCCAAACGAAATCAAACTGTCTAAACTAAGAGCAGGACTACTATTCACTGGAGAAGGAGAGGAAGGGTTCATATTACGTCTGGGGGGCGACAGAGGAGATTTGATTGCATTATACGCCGGCATGGGTGGGTTTGGTGCGCAATTTCAAATGATTATTGGCTCGAGACTTCATGATGACGGGGATACAGAAATATTTCTTCGACGTAATAGGATTGACATTGGACCAAAATTTACTAGTTCTTATGAATTTAATGGGGAATTCACTACTTCTCATAAATTAAATGGGGAGACGTTTAATGTTGCTTTATACGGTACTGTAATAATGGGCGAGCAGAGGTTTGTACTAGAGGTGGATATTTGGAGTGAGGAGCAGATGTCAAGTGAATAGATCTAGTAAATCAGGGATTCACGACAGTCAATACGACAGACCGGTTTATTGTCAATCGGAAAAACAAGAACGAGGACTCTATCTATTCAAATTAACTCTAAGGATAAGGAAGATGTAGGCAACAGGGTAGTAAGACAACCCGATTTTGGTCGACATTAACTCAGCGTGGTCGATTAAGCGGCCAATCCGTAGTCTAACTAACGCCCGATTGATCGCCCTATTTTTAGCTACCCAATCTAGTTAGTCTATAAGGTTATTTGTCTCAATCCAGATTGCATCCGATTAAGGCCGGATATTAGGTATAGAAGTGGGTATTAGTGACAGTATTAGAAGTAGCTGATAACAGTATAGGCCTAGGAGGAAATAAGCTTTAGGATAGATTTAAGAGTTAGTTCGCAAGCCCTAAATTAACTTAATTTAATGGTAATACACGCTGTTAGAAGCCACTGTATTAGAGGCACAGACGGGAGGCCTTCTGGTAAAGCTATTATAGTAAAATAGCCTTATGTGGTCATTCACCCTGAATTCAGTTTGGTGTTAGGCTTAGGGGAGGTACAAAATTGGGCCTAGAACCAGCTAAAAGTTGCCCAATTTATATCTTATATATGCTACTTGAAAGCCCAAGCGTGATAGGATTAATATTACTGCATTAGGTGGTGATTAAGGGGTAGGGGATTAGGTAGTAGTAATTAAGGAGGTATATTATAGGGTGTTATAAGATTTAAGTTATAGGGGAGGCCTATGCATATAACCTTAATCCTATTGATTTAATTAGCTAGATTAAGGTTTAAACTGTATATAGAAAATAACTTTAACCTACCCACATTGTTAACTCCTTTCTCTTACTAACACTATACCATTACTATATCTAATTTTACTATTCTGAGGCGTAGAAACTACTTTAATACAATTATAATGGCTGCTAGAAAATTTGCTACGCGTTTAGAGCACGCGCTGTTATATATATGTTATAACAAGAACATAAACGCGATGCGATTGAAATTATAATATAAAAGGTTAATAACCCTTAAAGAGAACTCTCTACTAAGTCGTTTCTATATCATTAAACTGCCTCTTTTACTTCCTTTATCTGTCAGTCATTATGGACCGCTTTATTACTTAAGTTCTGACCGCCTCCTACTGCTCTATAGGCTCTTCTTATAGCTATATGTTGTCTTTTAATAGCTCTAGCAGCTTACTAAGCTGCCTTTACAGCAGCCCTCCTAAGAGCACTTACTCTCCTATAGGCTCTACTGTTTAAGAGACCGCTAATTATATTATTATAGACTCTCCTCCTAATAATTCCAAAGTAGAAGACTCTGATATTTATTAAGGAAGCAATAAAAAGCAATTTATAAAGAATGGCTGTTAAGCAATAACCTAGAAGGACCTTTTATTTGGTTATAAGCCTTCCTTTCTACGCCGCTAGCGCGCCCGGAAGTTATATATATGGGCTTATAGCTATCCAGTTAAGAACTAATTTAGGCGTAATTGCTGGGCCTATAAGTAGTGTATATTAAGCTCTGGATACTTTATCTATAATACTAATAATTTAACGGCGAGTAATAGGCCTCTTCTAAAAAGCTCAGTATAACTTTATATTTGCTGCAAGTGGAACTTCTTATATTATTAAACACCTCTGGAGGCACCACTATATTGGTCGTAATAGTGCTAATCTTACTATTAAGAATCCTTCTGCCTCTCCTGCCTTTACTGCCTTTAGTACTACGCCTATAATATCCTATAACCTAGTTACCCCAGTTAATTTAGATAAGGCGCGGAAGCTATTTACTAAGTTTATTATTATGGAAGGAATTACTAGGCGCTAAAGTATAAGCCCTTAGCTATAGCGCCTTATTAAGCTCTTAAATCCTACTATAAATGGTATCTACCCTAACTCTTATGGTACTAGCTGTAAGTGGATTAAGGCACAATACATTAAAGCCTATAAAGCCGTTGCTAAGCTTATACGGAATACAATTAATAGGATATATATAAGCTTTAACACTTAGAGTTTATGTAGTAACCTCTATATTCTATTAGTGGTGGCCTACTTTACTAACTAGCTCGGCCATCTATAGGCTCTTTTAATTGGCTTACCTAAAATCTATAGCTCTAAGACTGGTGAGAATATAGCAGCTCTTCTCTCTAGTATATTTAAACGCTATAATATTACCCATAAGCTTGGCTTCCTTATTGCCAACAATACAACTATAAATAATAGAGTTATTAATCTTCTATCTACCCGGTATAGATGGGATGCTAAGCAACGTCACATTAGGTGTTTTGGCTATATCCTTAACCTTATAGCAAAGGCAATTGTATTTGGCGACGGTATAAGCCTTTTTAAGAGGAGGCTTGTAAGCATAAGCAAGAAAGATTAGTACACTAAGTAGAGAAAGAAGAGCTTAATTAGTAAGGTATATAATATTATTTAGTAGCTGTAAGGCTCGCCTAAACATATATAGGCCTTTAAGGAGCTCTAGAAGTTCTGCCCCTCTCTTAAGTTAAAGCCAGATAAGTTATTTAAGGCATATTCACTGCTAAGTAATAGGGGAGTTAGGTGGAACTTAACGTTCTTATAGGTAGATACTGGTAAGTAAAGCTTTTATATTATATATAACGGAACCTTGTAGCTTAGACTACGGTAGGTTCTATTATTGGGCTGGGTATATAGGTAAGAACAAAAACAACAACATAATAATAACTAGTGGAGTAGTTGCCTAATAGATTAACTCCAATTGTATTCTAAGATTTACTATAAGGAGAGAACTATCTACGGTAGGGACTGAGGTCCTTTAAATACACAACTATACTCCTAAGAAATCCTCTCTTATACGTAAGGTACGTGTTATCTATATTAAATATAACGTCCCTTCTATTTAATATAGTTAATACGTTTAACGCCACGTGACCTTGGTTACTATTCCTTATTATATAGTTCCACCGGATCTATCCTGGACCGTGCCTGTATTAACTAACTAGCTTCCGCCGACTCTTCTCCAAGTAGTCATAATATTGTACTTAAAGCGTCCGTAACACTATCTCCCTTCTCTTTATCTTTATCCTTAAAGATTCCTAACATCTCCAAGTCGTCCACTAGAGGTATAATGTCCGTTTAATTAGTCTAGTTAACATCCTTGCTTATTATACCTAAAGCTTCTTCTTCTCTTTTCTAGGTTGAGCGTCGCCTTTATACAGTTTCCTCTATACTGTTACTAGGTGAAGTGATGGCGATTCCTTACTTAAGGTGTACAAAAGAGGGGTTAGTTTGTATTGCGCTAGTAAGTCCTTTATCTTAATAACCCTCCTTTTACTCTAAGTGTACCAAAGCAAACGTTTAATTATCCTATAATGTTTGCTCTATTTCTAACGCTAAGTATACGCGTCCTATAACTCTTAATAGTCTTCGAGTTTCCTAAGTAACTTATTATAGGGTCTTATATTTAATCTACCACTGCGAAGCTTAATAGTAAGCTAGCCTCCGCGCTACTTAAGGTTTAATGTACCTCAAAAGAGTCCGCATGCGTTTTTAAAGCTTAACGTTTAGCTTATACTTGTCTTTAACGTCTTAAACGTGCCCATAAGAAAGTCCGTTCTAAGGAGTAGAAACTAGTTTAACAGGGTTTATTTAAGCTAGGTAACAAAAGAATTAGCTCTCCTTCTATAAGGGAAATAACTCTAAGTAGCTCGGTAATTGCTCCTCTTGGGTCCCCCTTAGGTAACTTATTTTTTAGCAATTCTTCTTTATTAATATTACCTGACCTACTTTCTTCTGATACTCCTATACCTTTCCTATAGCGTTCCTTAGGTTGCTTAGTGGTTTCTAAGTAGTCTTACTATAGCCTATCCACTTTACTTTATACTATATTTTATTATCCACATCCTTGTAACTGATGATCTTTAAAACTTATCATTTATCTTCTTTTTGTCCTCTATACGTATCTGCCTTATAGACTGGTGGCTTAATATTCCCGTGTGCTGGCTCTAGCATTGCGATATATTATATAGGGTAGATTTTTATTTTAGCTGGTAGGTTTAACTTATATATAACCAATAAAATTTCTTGCTTAATTTTAAAAGGTCCTAGTCTAATATAGTCCAACTTCTTGCTTAGTCGTCAACTCTTGAAATTTTTGTGTAGTAGCCACACTTTATCCCCCTCCTTAAGATCTAGTCCCTTAGATCTCTTAGCATTATAGTACCTTTTCATTCGTTCTTATACTAGTTTAGCTGTTTCTTTAAGGTCTATATAAAGATTCATTAACGTCTCCATTCTTTATTTAGCTGTGCTACTCGTCTTTTTTGCTTATTGTGGCGATAACAATGTTCTTAGCTTATATCCGTAATTCGCCTTAAATGGTAATGTCCCTATTCCTTCTTATAGTGTTGCATTATATATAAACTGTGTAACTGGTAATAACAATACCTAATTATTCTATGCGTGATTAATATAATACCTTAAATACTGCTCTAGTGTCTGGTTTAGTCTTTCCGTTTATTCATCCATCTGCGGATAATACGCTATAGATATTACTGCGCGAACTCCTTATTCTACTAAAAACACTTCCTAAAATACTACTATAAATCTTAGATCTCTGTCTGATATAATCTTATCTAGTGCTCTATATCTTATAAATACTTCTTTTATATAGATTCTAGCGACATCTTCTACTAATATCTCTTCTATATATGCTATAAAGTATCCCTACTTTATTAGCTTATCTACTATTACTAAAATTGCGTCATAATTTTGTCCTATAATAGGATCTCTTAACTTTAGTAACTTAATAATAAAGTCCTATAATATAACCTTCTATGGTCTTCCTAGTGTCTTAACAGGTTATAGCCCTCCATACGGCTTATACTTTGTTGGTTTGTTTCTTTAGCAATCTAGATATTTCTTTATAACTTGTCTTGCTAGTCCCCAGATTCTATAAATAATGTATTTCTCTTAAAGTCTTAATACTAAGCCTATAGCTCCGTTGTGTCCTTATATTATTCCCTTATGGAATTCCTTAACAAATTCTTCTGTAATAGACTTAGGCACATATATTACTTCTCTGTTTTTATATTGCTCTAAGTCTAGATCCTTTATCTATACTTCTTAGATCTTCTATATCTAATTACTCTCTAATAATTTGTAGATCTAACTTTCCTTAGTTACTATAATCTTTGGATAATTATACCTAATTAATCCGTCTTAATTCTTTTATAATAAAGCTCCTAATAGCTTTTTATTACTTTATAATTTAGCCTTTCTGCTTAAAGCGTCTGCTCGTGCATTGTCTATACCCTTAGTATACTGAATTTCGAAATGGTATTCTATAAGTATTTCCGCCCATCTAACCTGTCTTTGGTTGAGTTCCTTTGTTATTAGGAATCCTATAAGGTTCTTATGGTCCATCTTAACCACAAATAGTTTCTTTGTATTTTGTAAGAATGCTCTCTATTCCTTAAGTGCTATAACTATACCTAACAACTCTTTGTTATAGATGTTATAGTTTAACTCTAGTAGTGTCATCTTTTAACTATAGTATGCCACTGGGTGCTATCTATCTTAATATTTCTATAGGAAGTACGCCCCTAGTATAAAGTCTAATGTATCTGTTTCTATAACCGTCTCTAGACCTGGTTAATAGATCTTAAGAACTAGCTCCTAGGTAAACAACTCTTTAATTCTCTTAAATAGTTCTTATTACTTCTTTCCCTATACCTATAGTTCTTCTTTCTTTGTTAACCGCGTAAATGGCTTAATGTTCTATAACCATTATGCTATAAACCTTCTACAGTAATTACAAAACCCTAGAAACAATCTTAACTATATAACATTCTCTAGTTCCTGCTAATTTACTATAGCCTTGATTTTCTTTAGATCTATACTAAGTTGGCCTGGTTTAATAATAAATTTAACGAAATTAGTCTTCCTAGTAAAGAACTTGTATTTCTTAATTGCTACTGGCATCTGTTCTTTTTATAGTCTCTTTAAGACCCATTTAACGTGTTCTCCATATTCTTCCTTATTCTCTAAGTAGATGATAATATTGTTGAGGTATACTATAATAAATTCATCTAGGTGTTCTCCTAACACACTATTAATTCGCTTTTGGAACATTACTAGTGCATTTATAAGCCTAAACTGTATAACTAATGGCTTATATAGTCCTTCCTTTGACCTAAAGGCTGCCTTCTATTTGTTGCCTTCCTTGATCCTAATCTAATGGTACGCCTATCTCAGATCTATCTTTGTAAAGATCTTTACATTGCCTATCCTGTCTTAGATTTCGCTAATTAAGGGTAAAGGATACCTATTCTTCCTAGTGATGCTGTTTAACTGTCTGTAGTCTATACATATCCTAAGTTTTCCGTTTTTCTTTAGGATAAATAGTACTAGATATTCTACTGATAACTATAATAGTCTAATATATCCCTTTTATAAGTTCTCCTGGATAAACTCCTTAAGCGCTATTGACTCTATTTTAGTAAGCTTATAGATTAGAAAGAACTTTAGACTTATTCCCTCTTTTAATTCTATCTTATAGTCCTAAGCTGTATACTCTAACAGCTTTTTACTTTCTAGTAACCATAACTTTTTACTATACTTATGGTATCTCTTTGGTATATAACTTAAGCCTCGCTTAGTCTCTTTATATATTGCTCTAACTTGGTACTATACTAACTTGGTTTACTGTCGCACTTTATACTGTTATATATCCTTAATATTAACTTAACCTATAACCTAATTGATCTTTAGATTATACTTCTATAACTAAGGCATTCCTAATATCGCCTTGTCCTATCCTAATAGTAGGATATTAAAAAACATTCTGACTAGTCTCCCTTTAATAGTTATCTAAATAGGTCCTGTTTTGAGATTAATAATACCTCCTTTGTAGGCTATCTGATCTCCTAAAATTGTTATAAGTGGATATAGGTGTTCCTTCTGTCTGTATAGTAACCCTATTCTTTTTGCTACCTTTGGTGATATGTGGTTCCTAGTTACTCTACTATCTACTAACGTTTTAAACTGCTAATCTTGCCACTTAATTTATAAATTTAGGTATTATCCTTAAATTTCTTTAAGGGTCTAAGGCTCTAACACTAGTTCCCTCTAGTTTTATATGCCTCCCCTTTTCCTAACTGTTGGCTACTAGATTCTGCCTATACTTGGTCTAACTTTAGCTAATATTTAGTTTATTTCTTTTCCTCTATATACTATAGACAAGTGTTCTCTAGGCACTCCCACCACTATTATCTATCTAGGTATTCTTCTATAAGGAATCTTCTTAGTTAAAGTATTAAGTCTCCTTAACCTTGTACTTCTACTAGGTGCTAACTATGTATATACTTAGTATTCCTAAACCGCTTTTCCTCTGGTGCCTAATATATTCTTACTAGGTACTTCCGGTTCTTATCTTTAGGTGCTCTATGTATATTACACGTGTTATCTATATAAGCTATCCACGATAGTGTATAATACGCTATATGTTTTAGGTTAACTCTTAGTTTGTTTTCTTTTTTAAGTTTAAACCTATACCTGGTTAACCTAACTACTGGTATTTCTACTGTGGGTACTAAGATTTGTTGCTTACTTCTCTAGTCCCTGGATCCCTCTTCTAGGTTCCTTAACGTTATAATTAATACTTCTTTAATATAACTTATACGTTTCTCCATAATGGGTTAGTCTTGGACAACTTTTTTGTTTAGCTATATATAAAAATCTACCTATTTGTTGCTATGTTATTGCCTATACCACTTTCCGTATAACTGGTTTAGTGTGTATGGTCTATCCGTTAGAAAATACCTTGTTATTACTATATTATAATATTCTTTAGTATGTCTTTCTTTGAACCTAGTTAGGATGTCTAGATCCTCTTCTTATTCCAGTTTATCTAACTATTTTGCCCTAGGTGTCCCTACACTCGGCCTATTAGTAACTCTTTATATAGGTGCTCTATCCCTTATATAACCTAGTATAGCTAATCTCTTATCTAGCTTCTGCTCTTACTATATAATAATTCTTGTCCTAAACTTATCTATAGTTTCTTATTTTCTGCGTCTTATAGCTAGATCTTTATAGTTGTCTTACTTTTTAATCCTGGTATTAACTGTTTAATCTTTAGGCTAAACATTATGTTTATTTGGGATTGCTAATGTTCTTACTTGTTCTCTAAACTTATAGTTCTTAAACTTGCGTCCTATACTTATTTATTTATTACTAAACTAAGTTGCTGCCCTTTCCTATCAGTTTTCATCCATTGTAGGTCCTTAGGTGTGTCTTATCTCGTCTTAAAAATCTTAAGCTTCTTTTATCTCTTCTTAAGAATCTTAAGCCTGTGGCCTTTTACCTTTATTAAGTAATAAGCTAGCACTAGCAGTCATCTACTTACTTAGTTTCTTTTGAACGTTGCTCCTATTGTCTTATAAAGCAATAGAAATCGTATCTAATGGTGTTGTAATACCCGTTACTAAACCCTATTCTGTAATAGTCTTAGTCTCTGCTTCTATTTTGACTTCTTTGAGGTCTGTATGCTTCTAGTAAGCTGCCTTTATTACCTTATTGTTGGTAAATGCTTTACCTTTGTTAAATTTATTGTCTTTAATGTCTAATCTGCGAGCTAGTTTGCTAGTTCCTTTAAACTTAGATAACAATGGCTCCTATAGCCAATAGCTTGCGCCATACTTAGCGTCCTTATAAATTTGGCATGCGTTGTTATAATAATACGCAAAACTATTAATTAAATACTCTTTTGTTCCTTATAGTGCACCGTCGTCCCTCTATACGTATGTGCTATCTGCTGGTCTGGTTCCCTTTACTATATAGTTACTCTAACTACCTCTACAGTCTATAGCAAAATGACCCTGTTTTCCGCAATTTATATAAGCTCTATCTTTAAACCATTTTTCTTGCTATAGAGTCCGCCTAAATGTCTTCTGCTGCTAAGATCCTTAGTTTAGCCTTTGCTCCTAGGTTCTTTAATTACTTAATCCTTAACCTCTAGGTTTCTATGGTTTCTTTTCCTACCTATAGGTTTCTTTAGTACTACTTAGGTCTATTAGCTCTACGCCATTCTATGGTTTTTAACTCTATATCTATTATTACGTACTCTACGCCTTATATAACTGTGGAACTCTGTTTTGCCCTCTCTTAGCTTATTCCCTTTAATAGATTCTATTATTGATCTTTATTAACTAATCTATTAACTCTCTTAGAGTATCCGCATCTTCTATTAGGATAATTGTATCCTAGACTTTAGCCTTAAGTCCCTATTTATACTGTGCCATAAGCACCCTGTTATTCCACTTAACCTATATAGCTAGTATTTGAAACTGTGTTATATACTTAATTACTAAAGTGTGTTGTACTAAGTTCTAAAGCTTTTGTTCTGCTATGGTTGTGGCCTCCGGGTCTCCAAATATCTGCGTTAGTTGCTTTACAAACCCGTTCTAACTGGTAAATATATACCGTACATCCTGGTTAGTAGTTATTATGCTATTAGCCTATATTTCCGTAAGATACGGCTTAAACCACTTAAGTACCCTCCCCGTTAGGAACAATCCTGCATAGGCTACTTAATCTAACAATATTACTAACTTCGCTCCTTCCTGTACTACCTTAAAGTATATTTGCGTAAGAAATCCCTTAAGCTTCAACTTCTCTCCTAAGAATTGTTTAATTAAAGGTAACTTAATCTTTACTGCTCTAATTCCATTAATGTGTTCTTTAAGTATCCTATTGTTATCTTGTAAGTAATTAACCATTTCCTATAACTAACCTCGCGTAACCACTTGAGAATCCCCTTTATCTATACTGGTATTACCTGGCCCTAAGGTTGTGGCTGCCGTTAACGCTGTTGTAACTAGTGCTGCTCTTAGTGGCATATTATTTAATCTTATTCAAATACCGTAACCTTAGTAGTGAATGTGTAACGGAACCTTGTAGCTTAGACTACAGTGGGTTCTGTTATTAGGCTAGGTATATAGGTAAGAACAAAAACAATAACATAATAATAACTGGTGGAGTAGTTGCCTAATAGATTAACTCTAATTATATTCTAAGATTTACTATAAGGAGAGAACTATCTACGGTAGGGACTAAAGTCCTTTAAATACACAACCGTACTCCTAAGAAATCCTCTCTTGTATATAAGGTACGTGTTGTCTGTATTAAACGTAACGTCCCTTCTGTTTAACATAGTTAATACGTTTAACGCCATGTAACCTTGGTTACTATTCCTTATTACATAGTTCCACCAGATCTATCCTGGACCGTACCTATATCAACTAACTAGCTTCCGCCGACTCTTCTCCAAGTAGTTGTAACATCGTACTTAAAGCGTCCGTAACATTATAACTCTAGAAAAAATCGTTGGTAATATTAACCTTTTGCCTACCTTAATAACCTTCCTAATTCTTATTTTTTTTATTCTCCTGTTTTAGAGCATTAAAAGAGGCCTTATATTATATAGCTCCGCTATTCAGAACCTTCTTATATGGTGGTGTTAATACTTAGATAAAGACTGGCGATTTGGCTTTTATATTACGGATTTCCTTACAAAACTCTCCTTATCAAATCGTCTATTTTCTTTCCTTGATAAATGCGCAGCTATCTTAAAAATATTACTAAGCACCGCATCTTATATGGTTTTAGTGTAAACTACAGCCAAATTATATATATGCAAGTACCATATATCTATTTGTTAAATAGCTTCTAATTTTTTCCTACAGTACTACTACTTTGTAATGCAATTAACATTACCTGTTTGCGCTACATAGCTCTATCGCGAGACCACCTTACAGGCGATGACTGGGCTGAATTAGAACAGTTTTATTTACTGCTTTTACCTCTATGGGAAATAACAAAGCGAATTAAGGGTAACGCCAGCGACGGCTCTTATGGAGCTTTATAGGAGGTGCTCCCTATAATGGATTATATTTTGGAGCACCTGGAATCTACTGCAAAGAAGCTCTAATATAAGCCAGATAGCTATTTTAAAACTAGTACGAATTTTACTAGTCTATTAAAGCTCAATTGCTAACCCCTCTATGTAAAATAGCTGTGGATTTTAGCCACCTTAAGATACAAAGCTACTACTTACGCACTGATTTTACACCTGCTTATTAAGCAGCTATTGTCCTATATCCTGCCCTCAAGTTTGAATACTTTAAGGAGAAGTGGGCAGAGAATAAGGCCTAGATTAAGAACTGTAAAACTACAGTAAAGGCCTACTAGGTTGACTATATGCAGCAATATTAAATTGCGACTGTAGCTAAGGAGCAAGTTGCTGTATCTAAATTAATACCTTAACTGACTACACCTGAAGATCCTAAAGAAGAGAAGCTTTTACCATTTGGGCGCTTTTTACAGCTCGCAGGTGCCAAAGAGCGAAAGCTTAAAGATAAGTTAGAGAGATATTGCGCCTTAAAGCCTAATATAGAAGTTTGCAACCCTATTAAGTGGTAGCTTAATTATCGCGAGGAGTATCCTAATCTTTATATACTGGCTCTAGAGCTTTATTCTTACCCTAGAATAAGCTCCAAATGCGAACGGATCTTTAGTAACACTAGTAGGATAGTAACACCCAATCATAATCGCTTTTCGGCTGTATTGTTGGAAGAGGAAGAGTGCCTAAGGAAGTGGTTAAGAATGGGTGTTCCTGGTGCTTAATTAGGTGTCAGATTTGCTATATTTTATTGCTTATTCTACTTGGTAATATGGTAATATTTGGCTTCTTATTTTCTGCTATTATTGGTTTTAAAATCAAGATCTATTGCAACACCATGCCAAGGATCACGATTGAGATTTGGGCTCTAGATCTGCCAAGCCTCAACTTAAGCCTCACCACCATGCCAAGGATCGCG
>Ga0307507_10007992_pt1 | contig 14925 bp, 4 predicted proteins | sample 7_EM_MG_FD_207223 | JGI IMG/M metagenome (GOLD analysis project Ga0307507, IMG submission 207223) | Populus trichocarpa ectomycorrhiza microbial communities from riparian zone in the Pacific Northwest, United States - 7_EM | ecosystem: Host-associated > Plants > Roots > Unclassified | place... | reverse complement strand
AGGAACCAATAACCCCAAAGTAGGGAAGATATATTAGGAAAACAGGTAGAGAAAGTAGAAGAAGAATAGTGCGGCGCTAGGGCCCAGGCCTATATAAAGGAGGAAGGGAGACGCGTAAGAGGCTAGCAAAGACAATAGTAAGGGAGAGAAAGGAGCCAAAGTAGAGTATAAAAGAGTACTGGAAAACCATCTACCGCAATATAATACTGGTTGGACCGACACTGGAGAGACGAATAGGAGTTAAAGGTATAGAGGTAGACTTAGGTAAGGGGAACCCAAGCCGTAGTATAGGTAATGCTATGGGGGGTAAATACCTAAGGGCTCTAAGAGGGCCTAACAAAGGCAGAAAATATAATAGTAACACTCTTAAGGACAGGAATAATAGGACTAAAAGATTGGCTTTACTGGGTAAGTGTCTTAATAGGTAGCCTAAGGTGCGAATATAACTGGCTAAGACAGACACTAAAACACGTAATACTGTTATGCCCCTTACGCACCAGCTAAGAAGCAATGCTCTTAGCAGCTAGCATAGAAAACTATAATACACTGCTCTCAATATAGAAAGGCCTTAAGGCGGCTACCCGGTGGCTTATTGGCCAAAATGTGCTAGACCAGTTCCGGGTTACAAAGGAAATAGCAATAAAAGGCAAAGGGGCGAGTAATAGGCGCCCCCTAATAACTCTACAGGAGTAGAGTATAGTGTGTAATACTAGCGCGTCCGTAGGTTTGTTACGGCAGCAGTGGTACCCAAGGAGGTCAAAAAGTAAGGTAGTAGAGCACCACTAGTGACTCGTAGGCGACTTATAAGCGAGCCCCATAAGGCGGGGAGACGGATCACGGGGTTTTCTCAAATAGAGTTTTCTCCCCATATATATATAAGGAGTAGTCCGCGTAGGCCTAACAGGGATCCGAATCGGACGTTAAGCAATGAATAATAATAATATATAATTATAATATAACTAAATATAGAAAAAGCAGAGGGACTTAGGGGATAATTAGAAATAGAAGTCCTTATAGAGATTTATAAAGAGGTCTATAACGCTGTTATAGTCCAATACCTTAGAAGTGGAGACATTAGAGTTACCCTAAAGGACTAATAGGTAAAGGAACGAGCTATAAGGGTAGGGGACAGGCTAGGAGAGCGTATTAGTATAAAAGTACTCTATAAGGACTACTTAGTTAAAGTCCTAGCGGTTCCTATAAGCCTTAGGGTAGAAAAGGGACGCTAGGCAGACAATACAGCAATTATATAGGAGATAGTAAGACAAATAGAACGCCTTATACTAGGACTTGAGATTACCTAAATCTAATAGCTTTAATAGGAAAATATAAACTAAGTAAATAATAAGAATAATAAGAGAATATAAGGGTTGCTAGAGACTTGCTAGGGAGACGCTGGACAAATATATAGCTCCCTTATTATTAGCATATATACACCAGAAATATAAAAACTTCTTATCTAGAAAGAAATAATTATAAACGGCCTTATATATAATATAAGGCTCTATAACCATAGACTACGCCTAGAATAATACTACTATTATATATAATAGGGACACACCTAATCTATATACACAGTATAGGTATGCTGCGGCTACTATACAGGCCCCTATAATATAAAACACTACTTAAATTAAGACCAAATAAAATGCATAAACTACTACTGAAGCATATATAAGGCGTGGGAGAGAGAAGACTATATTAAATATAGGAGACGGAAGGCAAGGGCTTAATAGCTATAGGAATAACTGTACGCTAGGTTATATAAATAGAAATAATAGGTAATAAACTAGGGGGGCGCAGGTGCCTTTCTAGCGTTTCCTACCTTTAATACTAGGGGGCTAGGCCAGCCATCCTAAGCCTTAACGGGCTAGAAGTGACGCCGCGTAATATTACTAGACTGTATAGGGATATAAGGGTTATAGGGGACATAAGGAAAAGGATGCCCTATAGGAAGACCCTTATAGATAGCTATAGTAAGCTTAAGACTAGGATAAGAATTAGACTTAACGCGGTAAATATAACATTTGCAGCTGACTCTTAAAGGGCATATAGCCAACTAGTAAGAATAGGGGAAGAACTGGAGATAATAACAAATTTAGATATAGAGGCGCTAGTAGGAATATAAGATATGGGAATAAAAGGCTCTATATAAAATAAGTAGTAACTAGGGTGTAGATATAAGAGATAGAAGTTCTAAATGTCTTAGAGAAAGTAAAAATAGAAGAAGTGAGGAATAAAGGAGAGGTAAAAGACCCTCGCTAGGGGTCTGCCACCTATCCATTATATAGTATAACTGCGGCAATACAAACCACTGTCTTGCAAGGCCCTTACTAGACAGCCTAGACCTAAAGAAACACTATATCCTTGCTATATAAGAGCCGTATTATAATGCCTATATATAATTAACATACTGCCCCTAAGGATTCTAGCTCCTATATAAACCAAAAGCAGCTATACGCGTATGCTTTATAATTAGTAAGGCTATTAGCCTATCCTTATAGTTATAATAGGCAGTTAACCTAGATATTACAATTATAATAATTTAGATATATAGGGGACCGGTATAGATTATTAATGTATATAACCCTAAGGTTAAAGGGGTCCTATAAATAGAGAATATTATATTGGTAATAAGCTTACTGGGAACCAAAGGCACAGAGTTTATCCTATTAGGCGATATAAACCTCCACTACCTACGGTAGGGGGGTATCTATATTGCTGCTAAATAATAGGTAGAGTGCCTACTAAAAGCTATAGATACCTAAGGCCTTAAGCTAGCCACCCCCCTAGGAGCAATTATATGGCAATAAGGCACTGCTAGAAGTATAATTGACCTTATATTTATGGACAAAGGCCTATACCAGAGACTTGAAAGGTGCAACCCTAAAGAAAAATAGGCACTTGCTTTAGACCATATTTCTATCTAGATATAGCTAGATCTGGATATTAAGGTATAACTAAATAGCAAAAGATATGTAATAAGAAAGCTTAAGACAGATAGCTTCCTTAATATAGTTAAACAATAACTTTAAGACCTAGAAGAAATCCACCTAATATTAAACAAGCGAGGCTTATTAGCTACCCTTAAGGAAATTAACCAAAGGCTAGAAAGGATCCAGGCAGTAATTAAAAATAGGCTAGAAGAGCACTGCCCAGTCTTAAAACTAGGCCCCTACACGCGATATATATGGTCTGTATAATGCGCGGTTTTTGTTGCCAGCCAATAATAAGTAAAAAGAAAATGTATAAGCAGCTATAATCCTAAAGACAAGAGATAATATAAAGACATAAGAAACTAGCTAAAGAATACCCTAAAAAAAGAAGTAAGGAATAGCTGGAGATGGTTTATAAATAAGTATACTACTAACCCAAGCCCCCCCCATAATAAAGGTCTTTAGAGGATGGCAAAATAGGTAAAGAGAAAGGCGGGATGTTTAGTAGAAGACCTATACCTTCCGCCCCTGCGAAGACTAGGTAAATTACTGGCTATAAGAGATAATAATAAGAAGGCAAAGATTCTTATAGAAAGATTTTTCCTTTAACTAGCTTTAGTAGACCTTAGCAATATTATAGGTAAAGCACTAGTAACTCGCCTGAGGGTTAACAGCAATATAATAACCAAAGAAATGGCTAGAACTATTAGCCGCCTTTTAAACAATATAGTACTAGGACTAAATAGAATCTTAAATAAAGCCCTAAAGACCTACGGACCACTAATAGCACCTTGGCTTGCGGATATAGCTAGAGCATGCTTTGTAATAGGCTACTACCTAAGACTTAGAAGAGCTATAATAATGTTTATCCTATATAAAGAAGGTAAAGCAGACTACTTACTTCTAGGGAGCTACCGCCCTATTGCCTTAGAGAATACCCTTAGTAAGATCTTAAAAAGGGTAATAGCGGACCACATAGCAGATACGGCTGAGGAACACGCCTTACAACTATAAAGCTAAATAGGGGCAAGAAAGAACCGCTTAACACTATTAGCACTTACGCTACTCGCTGCCACTATTAAATCTACATGGGCGATACAAAGGGACTTTATAGTATTAATGCTTAGCCTAGATATTAGTAGTGCCTATAATAATATACCCCATAAGCGTCTCCTATATATCCTTAGGGCAAAAAGCTTCCCAGAATAGATTATATAATTTATTTAAGGGTTTATAGGTTAAAAAGAAACATTACTGGCCTTTAGTAGATACCAAAGCCCCCCTATTATAGTTACAATAGGAATACTATAAGGATTACCCCTCTTGCCTATACTTTTCCTTTTCTTTATAAGCAACCTACTTAACTCCTTTAAGGAAGGGGTGACCTAGGGGATAGGCTTTGTTAATAACACAAACCTAATTATATATGGGCTAACAGCCGTAAAGAATTATAGAATACTAGAGAAAGCTTATAATACCTATATAGAATAGGCAAGATAATATAGAGTCCAATTCTTACTAGAGAAATACCAGCTAATCTATTTTATAAGAAAACGCAACCAATTTGCAGATCTCTAGTATATAATTTGTATTTAAGGCTTTAGGGGTTAACCAGTTTAGGGCCTAAGAGTATTAGAAGTATAGGTAGATAGTAAGCTCCAGTAAAGCGTATATGCGGCGTAAGTGGCCTATAAGGGCCAAGTATAGTATATCGCATTATCTAGGATTGTTAATTCTATATGGGGTCCATGCTTTTAGAGGTCACGCCTATTATATATAGTAGTTGTCCGGCTAACCATAACATATAGGTCCAGTATTTGGGCCATTGGAGAATCTAAGAAAGGCCCCCCTAAATCACTCCTTAAATTACTCTAAAAGGTCCAAATAGCCTGCCTTTAAAGTATAATAGGCGGATATAAGCGAATGGCCATAGCACTACTTAAGAAGGAAGCTAATATTCCCCCCCTATAACTATATATTAAAGCCGCTATAATATAAAGGGCGTAAAAGGAACGCAACTCTAATATTATAAAGTATATTAAGACACGCCTAAATAAACTATAGAGGGACCCTAAGGCGCCTTATAGGAAAATAAACCAACAACCCCAGAGTAGGGAAGATATATTAGAGAAATAGGTAAAGAAAGCAGAAAAAGAATAGTACTGCTTTAGGGCCTAGGCCTATATAGAGGAGGAAGGGAGACGTGTAAGAGGCTAGCAAGGATAACAGTAAGAGAGAAAAAGGAGCTAAAGTAGAGTATAAAAGAACGCCGGGAAACTATCTACCGCAATATAATACTAGCTAAACTAATGCTGGAGAGGCGTATAGGAGTTAAAGGTATAGAGGCTAACTAAGGTAAGAGGAACCTAAGCTATAGCATGGTTAATGCTATAGGGGGTAAATACTCTAGGGCTCTAAGAAGGCCTAATAAAGGCAGAAAATATAATAGCAATACTTTTAAGAATAGGAATAATAGGACTAAAAGACTAGCTTTACTAGGTAGGTATCCTAGTAGGTAGCCCAAGATGTAAATGTAGCTGGCTAAGACAGATACCAAAACATATAATACTATTATGCCCCTTACACACTAACTAAGAAGCAATACTCTTAGTAGCTAGTATAGAGAACTATAAGACACTGCTCTTAATATAAAAAGGCCTTAAGGCGGTTACCCAGTAGCTTATTAGCTAAAATGTACTAAACCAGTTCTAGGTTGCAAAGGAAATGGCAATAAATAGTAGGGGGGCGAGCAACGGGCGCCCCCTAATAACTCTATAGTAGTAAAGTAAAGTTTATAATACTAGCACGTCTATAGGCTTGTTACGGCAGCAGTGGTTCCTAAGGAGGTCAAAAAGTAAGGTAGTAGGAGCACTATAGGTAACTCGCAGGCGCCTCGTAGGCGCCTTATAGGCGAGTCCTAAAAGGCAGGGAGATAGATTATGGGGTTTTCTTAAATAGAGTTTTCTCCCCATATGTATATAAGGAGTAGTCCGCGTGGGCCTAATAGGGATCCGAATCGGACGTTAAGCAATGAATTATTATTATATAGTTGGCTTTATACCTTACTAGATTGCTTATAACTAAAGCTATGGATTAAGTCCTTTAAAGATTATTACTTATTAATATATTAGTTAAATATAGAGGCTGGTAAGATAGATTAATTTAATAAATATTATAATCTTATTTTTAAGCCTTTTCTTTAAGGCTAATGGCGAACTACTTTAAATATAACTAAGTTATTTACTTAAGTATTACTTATTACTAGTTATTACCTAGATCTGCAGTATGCTATAAAGGACGCATTTAGTCAGTTTAACAATATATATTATACGCTAGCTAACGCAGCTACTAATATATATTATCTTGCGCTTAAGCTATTAACTACTATTATAAGGCGGCCTAGCGGATAAAAGAGTTACCTTAGCTATAAGGATATTGTTAATATTAGAACTTAGAGGCTCTTTAGGGGTTTAAAGGAAGAATAACCTATAAAGCTACCTTTTAAATTAACCTTATTATAATTAAAACCTTCTAAAGATAGAAAGTAAAGAATCCTAAAGTAACTAGCTTAACGTGTTTGACCACTCCCTGGGCCATACCAGTCCTCAGGCCACCCTAAAAAACCACCAAAAATTAGAAAAATCACATTTTAATATCTTAACAACGGTTTAGTAATAAATTCTAAAATTTTATAATTAGCTTTTTATGCCTATTTCAAGACTCTAATCTAACTTTAAAAGTAATCTAGTAAGTGGTTCTAGAGGAATAGTAATTCCGCTTAAAATTGGGGGCCAAAACTCAATATCTTGATAACGGCTAGGCCTATTATTCTAGAACTTTAGCAGGAGTCTTAAAATAGGTATGAACGGCTAAATATAAAATTTTAGGATTTATTATTAAGCCGTTGTTAAGATATCAAGATGCGATTTTCCTAATTTTTAGTAGTTTTTTAGAGTGGCCTAAGGACTAGTATGGCCTGGGGAGTGGTCAAACACGTTACTATAACTTGATTATTAATAGCTTTAATATAAAGCTATAAGGGCATATTACTGCGGTAGAAGGCCTTAATAATATTAACGCAGATAAGCTTAAGATAAAACTAATTAATACCTTACTTAATAGAGCTGTACTTAATACCTAATCTTATAAACTTTCTATTTAGTTCTTGTCGGTATACATGCTTTAATCAACGGGCACAAATATCACTGTATAATACGTATGCGTTGTTAATTGTTGGATAATTAATTGTCTAGAAGTAAGGGGTTGCTCCAAGGTCAGGTTAACTAGCCTCGCTTTGCGGTCTCGTGACCACGTCACATGACTAACATTCCAACACTAGAGCAACTCTAAAAAGAAGGCTAATCTACATTCCAAAGCTAAGTTTACTTTTAGACTTATTCGCAGCGTATACGCAATAGCTAGAGATCTAATTAATACGTAATAGCTAGAGATCCAATCAATACGCAATAGCTTCCACGCTCCTTTTACAGGTCCGTAATTGCAAGAAGAATTGTTAGGGGTAGCAGGTTAACATATCACAAGGGCCGCTAAGGCGCTAGTGGTAAGCAAGCCAATAGCGATTTTCCATCCCGGGGATAGAAAATCCTAATTGGCTAGTTGAATTTAGGGTCCACATTATTATAATTAGTTACCTAACGCTAAGCTAAATCTAAGTTCGTTCATTTAACCCATCCTATAACTTATAGGTCGATTCGGTTTGTATTAATAAGCCATTAAAGAGCCGCGCAGGGCTTTCCCTTCGTTATGGCGTTAGCAGGGTTGGCCTCTCCGTTAATCTATTTTACCTCCGTAATCTGTCTCCGTTTATAGGCTTGCCGGAGGCATATTATATCAATCATTAGGCGCTTTTCTTAGGTGGTTCTAAGTCGTACTAAACAGTTATATAAGGACTTGGAATCAGTGCAAAGCACAAGTAGAAGGTTAATTTGTAGGATCTTGTCTACTATAGATTTAATCACAACGCCGATGTTAAAGCTATAGGCCATACCATAGAGTTCAGAAGCTAGTACGCTCTAAGTAACTCTTTTACACTTAACTAAGCTCCAATAGACGATGTTGGCCTTCTTTATAGCATCAGCTAGTACGATGACGTAGCCAATCTGCGAAGAAAGGTCCTTATTATTAGCAAATAACGCGTCCGTAAACACCAGAAGCTATAGGGTTTTAATATCTAACTTAACAAACTTAAGGCCTCTATTAGCGTTCTCAATTTGCCAGTTTAGACGCTTATTTAACTATTTTGCGTCTTCCTTATTGGGGTTAATCACCTAGGCGGCAAAGGATAAATCAAATAAGGCTTCTAGCTGGCAAACTAAAGCGATATATGCACCTCTAGCGCGTTAAGCGATATACTGGTCCTTTAGAGTTAAGGTTCTTGTGGCTCCTCTTAATCCTGTACTTATAGCAAGCTTGGTGCTAATCGTACTAAGGTTTATACATTGTTGTTCCTAAGTAAGCGTAATACTCCCATTAGTTAGTAGCTGAATAACTCTACTGTTAAACTTAATGGGCGTATTAACGGTAAGTTATTCCCGTTCTTTAGCCATAAACTTGGCCTTATATAGCTCATTTTGCTCTGCGTTTATAAAGGTCTTATCTGCCAGGAATAGAGTATTATTAGTTTATAGGCCTACAATACCAAAGGGTTTGTTGCTCTGTAGGAGACAGGGGTTGTATATAGACTAGTCCATATACAACTATTGGATATAATGTAAGTAATATATCTTAAACCAGTGGTTACCAGCTTCCGGTACTCTATAGAGTGGTTTTACAACCTTTAAAATAGAGGCCTTATTAATCCCAAGTTGCTTAATTAGCTCATGCGGAGGTCGTACGTAGAATTCTTGATTTAGTGTAGTGGTTGATTGTACATAGGCCTATAAAATGTCTCGGAGGTAAAGTCGTGCCTATGGAAGCTTTATGGCGGCGATATAGAGAATTAGTCGTTAGCTAACTCGTTAAATAGTTAATAATTAGGTAAGAACCAGTTCCTTTTCTAAGTCATTATAAGCTTGCACAACTAGTTAGGATTTCTTAAAAGCCTTATTAGTTCCCTTATTCTTAATCTCGTTAATAAATCGCGAATTAAAGAGTTGTACGCCTTATAGTATGTCCATAAGTCTCACGATCTCAAAAACTCCCTTCTTAAGTAGACCAGTAAGCTCCTTCTATTAGGAGGCGCTGAATTAAGTACTAAATTAACTGTCATCCTATAGGTAGATAGTAATGTCAGCCATAGCCATAAGTAGAGGGTATTTGCGAGGGCGTCCTCTGCCTCGTTTCGGGGGTTATTACTAAGCTTTAGCAGGTCTCTCTAAGACAGTCTTAGGAAGGGCTAACCCAAATAGAGGTTTAGGTGGCGATTTTAGTCCAACAATTTGCTCCTACAATTTAGTTGCTTAAAGGTAGGGTTTTACAACTATAGATCAAAAGGCTATAGGTCCGCTAGACAGTTTAACAGTGTATATTTTACCCTTAATAGTAAGCAAGGTAAATGGCCTGTCCCAATAGCCGCTTTAGCCAGTGTTTCCTTCTCTCCAGACTAAAATGGGCGAATTTAGTAGGAGATCATAAATTATATTAGCATTAGGTCCGTTTCGCATATTTAGCGCGTCAGCAATCTGTCGTTCAGCTCGTAGCTTCTATATCTCTACCATAGCCTTTTTGATTGCGGCAGCGCGTTATATAACCATAGGGGATGGTGCATTGGATTCGACCATTTGGAGGTAGGCTTTAAAGACTAGAAGTATAGGAACTAGTCCTCCAGGGCCAGCTAAATCATTAATTGCTTTAAACGCCATTTAGAGTCCCATCTCCTTATTAATTTTGGGGATTTCAGTCATAATAATCTAATAGGCTCGGCGTAATGGACTGTAGTAGCGCTCTACCATTTTAATAGAGTTATATGCTTTAACTAGTACTCCCTTTATACTAATTCCCATAATGGTAGCATATTGCTTAAATTCTTTACTAACAAAGTTCTTTCTGGCGTCGTAGGTAATTAGGTCTAGTAGCCCTAGGTAGATATTAATTTAGTACATCCATAGAACGTCCTATATGTGTTTAGCGCTGATGTCTTATAGCTATCTACCGGCTTAGAATCGCGTTCCTTTATTAACGACATATAGGAGGGGTAATCCGCTAATATACATAATATTAACGATAATATTATAGTTAAAATTAACGTTGTCTTATAGGGTGAAGCGGAATCTACCTAGTAATTTACTAAACTTCTAATAGTAGTAGCAGAACTTGGTTAGTTGCTTAATAGCCATTCTATCCATTTCATGGCCAGCATAGTAGAGTAGTTTTTACAATTTCTTAACTAAGGGATGTCCAAATTAACAATATAGGCGCCGTAGCTCTACATCTATCAAGTAGTAGGGGTTCGCGTTAAAGGATTCAGACAGATATAACTATAGTAATAAGCTCTATAAGAGAAACAGGTGGCCAAACTATTGCACTACTAGTACTTTTTTGGTGTAAGTAATAACAACGTTTCTAAGGTTGTTATAGTAGATTTAGAGTCTATCTATATCCGCTAAGCAGAGCAAGAAGGGGGTATCCGTATAAACAATATAAAACTATATCTTGCCTATAGGGGTAACAACATCCGCAGTTTTAATAGAGGTAGCAATTCCAATGCCAAACTACACGTTAACTTGTCCTTTAGTTAAGGTATTAAGTCTTACAAATTAGTCCGCGTTCTATAGTGCCTAGAATTGTCCGTAACCGGCCATAGACTTCTTTAACGCACTAGTATTAATTATAATTCCCATAAATACCGTAGAAGTATAGCGTAAAGCGGCGGTTGTTATGTTATAGTTAAACGGGTCAGTTTCCGTAGTAGGTTCCGTAGAGATTGTAGTAAGTAAGTAAGCATAAGCCTTGTTAGCTAGTTCTACGCTTATAGAGATTGCTTCGTCTATAGTAAGAGTCCCGAATAATATAAGGTAGTAGCCATTAGGGTCTTCTAATTCTTCCTCGCTATTATTGTTATTAGTGTTTTTATTAGTATCTATATTTAGCACAAGAGCTTCAAAAGTCTTATTATACTCATTGTTGTCGTCTCCTTTATAGTAGATAGTGTATTGTCTAAAGCGTTCTTTAAAGTTACCGTTGCGGCCCTTATTATTGTTAAAACGTCTTTTATACTTATCTCTAGAACGGTTCCGCTCCTCCTCTATATATTTCCATAAGCGGCAGCTCTCCTTTTGGCAAACGTAGTACTTGGCCTTTAGGGATCTAACGGTGTTTTGTCTATAGGAGCGGGTTCGGTCACGGTTGTTACGGATGTCACGGCGGTATATACAATCCATAAAGTAGGTTCCTTAAGACAGTCTTATTAAGGCCTAGAAAGGGTATTCCTTCTCCTATATAACTATAGAAGATTATAACTTGCTAATTAACTAGGAGAGGTCTTTAAAAGGGTTAGAAATGGCGATATGGCATACTAGTACTCTTTAGCAAGCAGTAACTAGCTTATTCGTAAGGAAGAGGTCTATATAAAACTCTAGGTATAATCCATAGCAATATTTTAAGAGCTTATTAAGGAGTAGTTGGAAACTCTAATAGATTTGCTTATTAAGGTTCTTGTCAATAATTCCTTAGAAGTCAGTAGCGTTCTATTTAGTAAGGTTTCTCCGATAGTACTCTAGTCCTTTAAAGAAGTAACATATGTGGTTATATGCCTCAGTAAATAATCTAGTTAAAAGGCTGCTATTGTAGTAGTAATCCTAAGCAAGTCCCTTTAGTATAGTTGGAAGTGCAGTTATATAGCCTTTAGGAGGTAGACCAGCTCTCTTATAGATATTATAGAAGATAGTTAACTTAAAGTCAAAGCTATTACTTACTCCATCATACTTCTGGTTATCTGTATAGATCTTAGCAATAGTGGCTGCCTCTTTACTGTACATAAGCAGGTGCATAGCAGAGTCGGTATTAGCAGTACTAGGGTGAAGATACTAGGCAGGAGGGGGACCAGGTAGGGTAGGAGCGGTTACTAGAGGGAGGGTAGAGGCAGTTACCGCAGGCAATAATTACTGATTCTGCGTCTATAGGAGTTAAGTAAGGAGAGTAAGTAGTTAATCTTAGGTAGAGGTAGGTGCGGCTTGCTATTAGGTGGCGGTTAGTGCAGTTTGCTAGGGTATAGATACAACAGCTAGTTAGGGTGTTATAGGGGTAGGTATTTACGTTTTAGGTGTTGTAGCTATAGCTATAGGCTAAATTGCAGGCGTTGGAGGTAGTGGAGGTAGTTAATAGCTTACAGGCGTCGGCACCGTATGGGAAGGTAGTAGGCTGTGGGGGGGGGGTTATAGGAGCTAAAGAGGCTATAACTAACGGGGGTATAGCTTAATTCAATATCAGAGCTATTTATATTAAGTTAAGCCGTTCTTATAGCGCCACTGTAATTATAGGGCTGACTGCCTTAAGAGCTTCTGTAATTTCCTTATCTATCCATTTATAAGGTTCTTCCTCTTAGAGGAGGTTAAATAGTACTTCTAAGATTAAATATCTACTATTATGCTTTCCCATATACACTTCTCTCTTAAGTAGATAAGTGCGTAACTTTGCTCTTATATCAATTCGCATGCATCTAAAATCTTCGGTAGTAAAGCCTTTAAATTCCTCCTTAAATACTGTCTATAATGTATAGTCTGTGAAGTTCTCCTATGTGTATACATAGACCTTTGTTGCTATATAGTCTCCTAGCTCATCTTTAGAAGCTATAGCAGCAGTGATTCCATTACTATGCTTTAATATCTTCTTATACCACTCCATCGTAGTTGTAGGTTGAGTATCCATAAGGTTTAAGTGGAGGTTTAAAGGTAAGAAGGTTCGAGGTTTAAGATTTAAGGTTTAGGGTATTCTCTACAGCCTTAAGGCCTATAGAGTGTCCTTAGTCTGGGAGTTCAAGGGTTAAGGCTTAAATAGAGGTCAAGGTTAAGGTTAAGGTTGAGGGTTAAGGTCGAGGTTGAGGGTAAGGTCGAGGGTAAGGGTGTAGTTAAGGTTAAGGTTTGTATGTACGTTCTCTACAGCCGTCGGACCTATAAAGTGTTCTTAGCAAGGCTGCTATTCTCTCAGCAATCTGCTGTATTAGCTATAAGGCCAATACACGCTCTTAAGCTTAAGTAGAAGTCGTAGTCTTCTCCTTTGGTGAAACAGACAAGAACTAGGCAATCGGTGAACTGTTTCCAGTACTACTCCTTAAGCGCTAGCTATTACGTATTTCCTGATCTATACGTCTACTAATCAGTGTTGGTATACATGCTTTAATCAACGGGCACGAATATCACTGTATAATACGTATGCGTTGTTAATTGTTAGATAATTGATTGTCTAGAAGTAAGGGGTTGCTCCAAGGTCAGGTTAACTAGCCTCGCTTCGCAGTCTTATAACCACGTTATATAACTAACATTCCAACAGTTCTAGTATTCTATTTAATTAGTAAGTTAACTATTTACTTATATGGTATAACACTAATTGATATATAACAATTTAGGTACTTATTTCCGTATAATAAATGGTTTATATAGTAAGCCGGCCCTAGTAGCTTATGCCTATTAGAATATATAGGGTAGTAAATAGTTACCTAATAGGGGGCAAGAGGTAGTATTAACTAAGCCGGTAGTGTTTAATAGAAGTAAGTATAAACACTTTAACTAGGGGATACTTAATTTCTTAGGGAAGGGGGACTTACTTTATATCCTATAAAAAGTAAAAATAGGCTAAACTCTAGTAGAGTATAAGGTAATATTAGATATTGGGAAAGATGTTTTCTAGAAAGGATTAGCTGGGGTTCTTATTTATAAAGCTCTTCTATCCTTTTACTTAAGCAATCTAATTATTACTACTTAAGAATTCCATTAAGCTTTCTAAAAGACAAATAGTTAATTTCCTACTATACTAGTATAGCGGTATACTACTTTATTAGTGTAAGGATTATATAAGCTAAGCCTTATTAAATCCTTTTTAAAAAAAAGTAGAAGGAAAAAAGTAAAGGAGAAAGCCTTTATAAATAGTAATTAACTAAGATTGTATTATAGTTATGATTAATTTTACCTATCCTTTATATACGTTCCTCCCTTCTAATTATATTATAATTTTATTACATCTTAAGGATTATAGCTCTACTAAGGACAGTCTATTATAAAGATCTTTCTATAGGCAAGCCGTTACTTAAGATACCTATTACTATAAGTAGTAGCTTTTTCTCTTTCTTCTCTTTATCTCTATAATAAATATATAAAGTAACTATAAGGCTTATCTAAGGAATACTTAGCATTATAATAGCTAGCACTCTTAGAGACTAATAGTCTTTTACCGCACTTCTACTTTATTTTACTACTATAAGTAATTAGGAAAAGAGTTTATTTCTTTAAAGCTAGTTTAAAATCCTTAGTCTTAGTAACTGCTTTTATAAACAATAACTTTATATATAGTCTTCTTTCTTTTATCCTTATTACTAATAACTATCTCTTATAAGTATTATATATTTTTACGCTCTAGAATTTTTAAATTAGTATTTTTATTTCCTTTTAAGTTAAGAGAAGAGCTACTTTACCTTAAAAAACCTTAGCCAAGTATATTAGGTTAAAGATAAGTATTATTTAATTTTTGTTTACTCTTTTAAATTTTTTAGTACTAATATTATAAAAAGGTCTTAGTAAGGAAAATCTGACTAATTAAATAACTTTAACTCGTGGTTAAAGTTCTTTAACATTTTAACATTTTATATAACTATCCTTTTTAATTTACTTTTTTCTAGAAAATACTATAAGGCCTTTATTTAATTTCTTATTATTATATCTTATTGTCACGGCACTGGCCTGACGCGTTGTTATAGCTACGCGTATGCATGAGCACGGACCTGACCCCTGAGCGACATACATATACCGCCTCACCTCTCTGTACATAGATCTTCACACGACATCGTTTGTCAATGATACACAGTCACAGTTACCTCGTT
>Ga0307507_10007991_pt1 | contig 14927 bp, 13 predicted proteins | sample 7_EM_MG_FD_207223 | JGI IMG/M metagenome (GOLD analysis project Ga0307507, IMG submission 207223) | Populus trichocarpa ectomycorrhiza microbial communities from riparian zone in the Pacific Northwest, United States - 7_EM | ecosystem: Host-associated > Plants > Roots > Unclassified | place... | reverse complement strand
ACAAGCTCCATAAACGCGACCACTACAACTCCCTCTCCCCCCCCCTCCCATCCTTAACTGCCTCGTTAAACCCAGCCGCAATACCGAAACCTCTTTCACCTTTACACTGCCATCGCTTGCTGCAGCCACCACCGCAGCAGCAGCGACCCCTTCCGTAATAATACCATCACGACACTCCATCTATTCTCATTTTCCTCGATCCTCAGTCTTCTCATTTTCCAGTCTTTCGGGTAGTAACTACACTACAGCCCAGAGAAAGTCAAGGTCTACTTCTACCGAGTCGTTGCTCGACTCGAAAGAACAAAGTCTGCCAGCACTGGCAAAAATTGCGAAGGTGATCCCACGCGGCGACGGATCTACCTGTAACGAAATCTCCAATCCTAAGCACAAAATGCATCAAACAAGCTCGCGATTACTGCGTATGACTGGGGATGACCGTCCATACACTCGGGTAAGCTCTTGCTCCGATTAGTTCACTGATCACCTTTGCTTCCTGCTGTTTTTTTCCATTGGTTTTCTCTCTTCCACTTTGCCCTAGCAGACGGTTGCCGTTTTCGTAGCCATTCAACTGACTAACACCAATGCTTTTTTCCCTTCTTTTGCTACTGTAGGATTTCAAGGATCTTTTCTCTACTCTGATGGTTAGTTTGCCATTATGCTCTCATAGGATACGCTTCAAGACCTATTCGTTCACTTTTACCTCTGAGGAGGCGATCAACAATCTCGGTTCGCTGAAGTTCTCTCAATCAAACCGAATGCCCGACCCGAAGGATCATACCCGGATTGTCACTACGACAACTACAACTACTTTTTCGATGGCTAAGGAAATGGCTCGCTCTGTTTGTCAGCGATTTATGGACGCTCGATTTATTGAGCTGGCTGACGGAAAATCCACCACTTATTTCCCTCCAAAGGGTGCTCTATGGCAATTAACACCGAAAGGGATTCATGTTTTGGAGAGATTCTGTCAGCGTAATGGCATACAACAAGATCATGTAATAAAGCTACTGCAGTCTCCGTACAACACCATGCGTTTGGTAATTTTGGAGAGGGATTCAATAACGGATAGGCTGTCTCAGGACAAGACCACGACTGAGGTTATCTTTCGGCGGTTTGCTGGAGTGACTCCTAACGTCAAGGCTAATATTTCAATCTCCGATTCGGATTCTGTATCGGAGTATCATGATGGCGTGACAGGCGTCAAGCTTGCTGAGAGTCGTAAAATATCCGATAAGGTCGTTAAGAATTCATTCACCGGCAAGTGTGCGGTGGATTGGCTGCTTGATTGTTGTACGACGGTAGAAAGGAGTGAGACTCATGAAATCCTCAACCTGTTCATACAACATGGATTGATCCAGTCTGTTCTTGAGGATAAGACCTACATTCAGTCTAACCCGAAGGCAAAAGATTTTCAACCAACCAAAAATGCTATTTACGTTTTTACCGATAAAGGGAAGAGAGTATCAGGATGGATTGATGGCGACCGGTTGAGTTTGCAGAATGGGGGTGGGGGAAGTGATGGAAACTCCGTACGAGGCACATCCAAAGGCAGGAGCCGGGAGGAAGGGTTTCCTAGAGGCAAGTATCCCCCGCAAAAAGCGTGGGCATGCTCTGGAAAAGGATAAGTTGGGCTGACTGGTGATACAGATCAACGTGAGACTAACACTACCCGGCTGACCGCTATCCTTAACGATGCTGCTTTGAGGTTATTGTTCCGCGAGTATCTCCGGGAAACTGTATGCGAGGAAAACTTGTCGTTCTGGCTGGATGTTGAGGATTTCAAACATAATTTCCTTGTAATTGAAAAATCAAAACCTGATGCTGTGAGGGAAACCTTAGCGGCTGCTTATGGTAGGTCAAGCGATTTTTCTTGGTTACTTTTACTTTGTGGTTTCCAGAAGATTGGTGTTATCACACACCTGATTTCTAGTAGTGCTCTTCCTCAACCGGTTTACTCGGTAACTGCATAGCTACTGCATAATAACTTTATTTTGCTTATGGCTCTCATCTACGGAATCTGTACGCTAACCGAGTATTTTTCGTTGTCTAGGCCTTTACAACGCATTCCTTGCTCCAGGATCTCCATGCGAATTAAATATCGATCACACACTTCGACAAGACATGGCTTCCCGAATGACCCGAGCTGTTGCAAAGGACGATAATGCAATGTACTCTAGTTTGAGGGAGGTAGCCGCTCTTTTTGACCGAGCGCAACAACAAGTGTTCAAATTGATGGCGGGAGTAAGCATTATTGTGACTGACCCGTGTTGAAAGCAGTGGCTAACTTACTTTGGTTATACAGGATTCTGTTCCCAAATTTATCCGTACGCAGAAATATATCGAGGTCGCCGGCGATATTCTTGAGGACGAGAGGAACGGCCATTCGGGCATCGAGAGAAGCCAGAGCCGGAGATACAACAACGGAACTGCATCATAGATGGAGTCATTTTTCCTATAAATTGGATATCTGGACCATCTTTCATTATCGGATTGGTTTGGTGCTTAATATCGTATTTTCTCGTTTCGACTACTTTAGGCCGCTGGTGTTTTTTTTCTTAGCCTTGGTGATCAGCTTTTCTTCTTTTCTTTCAACCATTCCGGGGATTTTAGGGTCTTTTCAGGAGTTTTTGGGTCATCAGCATCATTGGTTATCGCGGTCCTCTTTTTCCTTGCTACCCCTTTGCTTGCTGGAATTTGGCGACTGTCCGCTGCTATCCGTCGTTACATACTGACGATCATATCTCTCATAGCGCCTTAAAGGCTCTTTTTGCATCTTTGTTTATTTTTTTATTTTATTTTATTTTTATTTTCAGCTTCCCTTTCTTTGCTTCATTATTCCCCGGGTGAGCTTTGAAGGGTGCTGTTTCTAGCATTTTATGCATATCGCAACGTACAGCCTCTTTGTATAGTCTATTTCCCCCTCTCGGTTTTTTTTGTTTATCGAAAGATTGATGGGCTGATTATGAGGCAATGAACTGATTAGGAGAGGGCTGATGGTAGTGGGGACTATTTCATATTTTTCTATCTCTTGTGTCAAAATTTTAAAATAGGGTAGGCTTTAATATAGAGGTTTTCTTTTTTCTCTTTTCTTTATAATTGATTTCTCTTTTCTCAAGCTACTCATTTTTTTCTCTTTCTCCTAGTCATTCCCCCCCCTTCCTACTGTCCTTTTCTGTAACTTATATTTGTGAATTGGGGAGCAGGGGAGAGTTGTGATTGGGCTGCATTAAATTGTAGCTATTTGAAATCTTAGAAAATGACAAGTGGCAATTGGTGGAGTATGATTGAGCTTTGTTTTTTTCTTTCTTTTCTTTCTTTTCTCCCTATGTCCACGGGATGAGACTTAAGTTACAAATTTCCCAGTTAGTATACTGGAAAAGTACCGGTAAGTACGGTACCGTAACGATGTTTACCGCTTTCAACCCGTGGTACTGGCGTTTCGGGAAGCCCGTCTTTCGTTGCACCTGCGTACGGCCCAAGTACTATTATCATATTCGTGTTGATAACCAAGTGCTATGCTGTATTGCTGTTAGCGCTCCGTATCCTAGGCTATGTACCGTGGAATAAAAAAAATCCCGCCGAGCCTGGGTGATATCGTAGTCGGTGAACGGCCTAGTACAATACCGTATGCGGGCGTCCCGACCCGGGTCGGTGATAGACCGCCTTTCGTCACCCCGCTATACTAGTACTTCCCTCCCATTCATACATCGGCGTTAATAGCCATCTTTCCTTAACGATATAATACTTTGGTAGTTGTATCGTATTCATCGCCATCATTTTGAATTCTCGGGCAACCAGAGTTGACGTCATTTCAGGCGGGGAGGAGGAGGATTTTCTTAGGGGCGGGGGGCGGTGGTGGCCGCTTGGATGTTTGGTCCTCTTCCTCTTCCTTTTTATTTTTTTATTACTAGCTCACTGGTTGGGAAGGGTGTAAGTGATAATTGAAATTTCTTTTCATTCTCTCTCTTCCTCTACCATCTTCCCCTACCGTACTTACTATGGTGCTTACCGGTTAGTATATACCTACTTATATACATTACCTTCACCCCTCCGTCCCCACTGCAACCTCGGGGAGAGACAGAGAGGCAAGAAAAGGTGAGATTACTCTCAATGGATTAACTACCTGCCCCCCCTCCTTGCCTCACCTATCGCCCAGGATTTTCGCTCGCAGTGCCGGCGTTGCACAATCTGGATCTTCGCCTGGGAGTCTGAGATTCCTGGGTGGGGGGGCAAGTCACATAACGAATATGGTGAATGGGAGGAGGTTTGCTGTGGAGTGCGGGAGTGCGCGCCTGGACCAGGATCATAGAATATCACCCGAGAAGCGGCGCCAGCGGCAGGTGGTTAGGACCAGACATGATACGTAAAGTGGTCTGATGGATAAATGGATTAATCCTCAACTTCATCCCCGAAACAATCTGGCTAGACTAAGTTGTCGCTGTAATGATAGATGAATGGATGGACGGATGGACGGATGGGCGGATGGGCGGACGAATGGATGGACGGATAGATATGTTAGGCGGGGGATTTGGAAATTTCGTTTGGAAGTTAGGAGTGAGTGTGTGGGCCCCCTTACGAGGTGAGGATGAGGGCGCTTGCGGGTAAGTGAGTGGGTCCGGCTGTATCGGAGGAGGAGAGCTTTACTTTACTTTACTTTTTCTGGTTTTTCCCATTGTATTCCGTTCCTCACGCCGGAGGAGGGGGAGAATGCGGAATATGAATGGCGGTAGTGCATTAGTTGGATTTTCATTGGTAATTATACTGGTGATGGCGATGGCGGTAGCGATGGCGATGGTGGTGGTGGTGGTGGGATGGTTGGGAGGAGTGGGCGTGGTTGCGGAGATTGTGGGGTGCTTCTGCTTCTCCTGGTCCTTGCTGCTAGGCTGTTACTGGATGATATGGCGATGGCAGTGATGTTTGCGAGAGGAGGGAAAGCGTTGAGACGTTGGTCTCGTCAAGACGGTTCGCGGAGTCACTGCTCAGGGCGTGGCATGGCATAGCATATCGGGGGTGGCTTCATTAGAGGATCGGGTCCCCGGTTTGGTTCCGGTCTAAGTTACCAGAGATCGGGTGTTTTTTCAGCTTGTCTCAATTGCCTTGTTTAGGTTCGTTGTTGTTGCAGTCCGCGGGCCATGGTGTGTATCGAGTATAGCGTTCGCTATCTGAGACCTTTTTTCCCACCTCCCGCGAATTTTCTTTTGTTTTTCTCTTTTATTTTCCCCCGAATAATTCGGCAGGTGGAAATAGTGATCGAGGCTAGAGTCCCGCAAGCTAGTCGCTTTAGTGAAGTATTGGGGAGGTGTGTGAGTTTGGCTAAGGTAGAGCCACGTTTACTGGTTGGGTAGTGGAGGTGTTTCACTATGATAGGCACACTATCGTATCATACCATGACCACAGCTAAACGAGGTTTTCACTTCCCCCCTTCTTTCCCTTCTCTAGAGGAGGCGAGGGGGGTTGCTTATCGGGGAATGACTTTAGTCTTCTTCTACGGCAATCATTGGAAACAACTAGCTTGACCTGAGCCTGAAAGAACCCCACACCCCTTCCCTGCACTTGCGGGCGGTGAGTTGGTGGAACGTGGGAGTTGAGAGGTTGGACTGTTATATTAGGCTGCGCTCTCTCCCGCTTCCTTTCTTACGTGCTGCCTGGAGAATTTGACGCATACCAATACTCGCATCCGAACAACATAATACCAGGACCATGCCCTATCATAAGAAACGTAGCACATAGCCAGGACTGCCGGGCCCACCATTGCCATTCCTCCCTTAAAAAGGCTCAGGAAATTGTGAAGCATCGTGGAACCTAGCCATGCATGTCCCAACCACGTTCACAACTGATCGCTTTCCCATACCAGAGGGGGGAGAGGTTCGTCTGCATCTCTGCGGAAGTTAATTTGATGCTCATCAGCGCCGGGCTGGGGATGACCGGGGGAAAAGTTTGATGACCAAGAAAGGCGGGATTAGCCCTAACGATTGGACATGCGGTATTACGTGTGATTAGTTTTCCTTCCATGTAGACACATCCCTCCCTCTTTCCTTTTTTTCTTCTTTTTACCAACCAACTCATTCATATCGAGCGATGCTATCACTCGAGCGTCATGTCACTTACTTCCACCTACCGACCTACGTGACTTCCTTACTACCCCACTCCATATAATACATATTTGCTTTTTTAATTTTATTTTTACGCCATAGCCTGAAGAGAACGAGGGAGAGGGCGGGTAGAACATGCTCCCGGATATTGAGTCTCGTGGAGGGCGTTAAGAGTGACACCCGTATGCAGAAGCACTAGACTGGGAAGCTTGTTATATCATCCTCCACACGTTTTTTTTATTGTTCACCCTAAATGGGGGGTCGGAACGCACGGGGGGACTTGGAGGTTGGGTTTGGTGCATGCACACACATATGGGGAAAATGCCCACCCCCCTCTCCGATGCACTTCTCGTGGACTTTCTCAAGAAATGCCTCGGGTTTGAGTGCCCTCTTGGAGGAAGAGGAGGAGGAGGAGGAGGAGGAGGAGGAGGAGGAGAAGCATGGTTTAGCATTTCATCATGCCGGTTTGAACTCCTTTATCAAACGCCGAGTAGACGATGTGTAATGTACTAGAGTGGATGTCGAGCGTCCGTGTATGTGTCTGCCTGGGCACCTGTGTGGTGGTGGTAGAGGTGGAAGGGGGGAGGAGTAACACAGGCAATAACGACCGAGCAAATGTACTTGACAGTTTTTCCTTCTAGCCATTTCTGGCCTTCCCTTCTATCAGCTTGCATGATGTGAGGAAAAAAAAGAGGAAAGGAGAGAAAAGAGAGGAACCGAAACACTCCTGACAAAGCAGGAGCAGGAGCAAGGAGCGAGAACGAGGAAGGAAGGAGAGGAATAAAAAAACTCTCGGCAGGGAGGAATACCCTAAGATAACTGCCAATGAGCTTAACCTTAACCTGCATCATGCCCAAGATAGAGCCATGTGGTGTAAGATATCACATCTATTTTTCCTGCGATCCACTCAATCGAACACCACAATATAACACGAGCATACCAGAAACAATGCACCACCCGGGACTCGATAAATGCCTCCTCTTCCCTCCCGGAAGAAGCGTTTTCGGCCTCTCACCTGAGAATACAACTCTTCCTAGGATGATGTTGAGACACCGGCATCCGGCACTGGACCGTACCCGACGTGCCGACCACTGACCTGCCTACTCATCTACCCACGTACCTGCCGAAGCGCCAGTTCAGTACTGCAGAATTTCCTCCTACAATCTTGTTACCTCGGCTGGAACCCCCCTCCCCTTTCTGGTCACCGAGTAGGCATCATCCTGGCTTACTTGTACACTTTATATTATTATAACTAGGTACCTATAACATGAAGTTTGAAGTTTGAAATTCGAAAGGGGAACAAAAATTAATTAATAAGGGCTATTATTATCCCGTTGGGGCACGACCCTTGTTTAAGTGTGTAACATCGGCGGAGAATTTCTACTCGGATGTCACCATTTTTTCTTTTTTCTTTTTCTTTTCGGTTGTGTTGTTGGAGTCATCGATACTCACTCGTTAGGAGCGGAATGATTCTGTGGCTGGGCCGGGCGGATGGACGGATAGGCGGGCGGACGGACGGGAAGGGGATGGAGACGTGGTACGGAGCTAAGGGTGGCGTCGTCGATCTATTTCCTGGAGGTGTGAAGGGAAAAAAAAAAAACCTTGAGCGCACGACGGGGGGTTGGTTGGGCGGATGGATGCCGTGGGGTGGTGGTGGATTTTGGAGCTGGACGGTGATTAATTGAAGCGGGTTGTTCGCGGTTTGTTGTGGTGGTTGTATTGAGATGGGTTGGTACGATAGCCGTGGTGAATTGGGTGTTATCGTTGCCAACTGGTACTTTACTATACCGTGGGGTAGAGTACAGTACAGCACAGCGATTAACAGTACTGTCACTATCACCCTTCCCACTAAAGTGTGCATCTTGTAGGAAAAATGCTCTTGCTCGGTGGATCTGGGTCATCTCGATCGATGCGCACCTGACGCCTCCAGGGTCAGCAGGGGCCCATATGCGTCCAAGTCCTCCCCCCAGCCGTTCTCGGCTTAATTCTGAGAAAAAGAAAAGAAAAGAAAAGACCACATCGATGCTTTTAGCGATCCATGGAGTGGAGAGAATATATATGTTCTATCCCACCGGTCAAGAGTTTTGCTTGGCCAAGAGGATATCCCCTTAACCAAGTAGGTCACTTTCCCTCTGGGATGTCCGGCTCAGAAAGTACATTTTCCTCTCTCCTGCTCATCAAGAATTCACAACTAATGTTTGCCGGTGCCAGATACAGGACTCGGTAAGAAGTAATTGAACAGTTATTTAAAGCTCTCTAGCGAAATATGTCCCTCTCCATTCGGGTTAATCGTTCGCTATTCTAGGTTCTCACTTGTTTAGCTACTACAGTGGTGACCCTAACCATAACTTTACTAAAAATGTAGCATATGCGAATGGCGCATAGAGGCCAGTGTTCTCATTCATTGATGCAATCTGAATGGCTGAGAGTGGTGGGATGCTGTCTTGTTGGCCCCAAAGGAGACTTGGATATCACTTCCGGTGTGAGCATTCTATGTTGATGCAAATTTAGGTTCTGGATAATTCAATTGAGAATTCTTAGAGGGAGAGCCGAGAACTGGAACTGAAGAGTCTGGAGGTGGGTGGTGTGGAGGTGGTTGTTCGGGCAGTAGATGGCATTTCTTTTTGATATCCTAGGGTTAAAAACGGAAACTTATGTACTAGGAAAGGTTTTCAAATCATTTCTACTTGGCAAGTGGGATAAGCTAAATTCAACTTGCTGAATAGGACATCCTACTGGGCAAGTGCCCTGCTTGATCAAGTGAAAATCTTGCTCAGCAGGATGGAACATATATATCACAGCACAGAGTGGACTTTCGATGGGAAAAAGGGGTTAGACTACCGGTACCGTACCTTTTGCCTCCGGACCCACTACGCTTACTAAACCAATTCTGATATTCAATGGATTCGGGAGGAATGTCTTGAGGCAAATGTTTTCAATAAAATTGATGGTTTGAGGCTTGGGCGGTAACGCTTGAGCTGCCTGTCTTTTAAAAAAATCAAAAAAAAATCAACACCCGGCACATCCGGCCCCAGAAGGGAGTTGGGTTCTAAAACTGACCGAAGATTAGAATGGCAAGTAATCCCTTAATTGCTCAACTCCGAGGACCGGCCAAGTCTCGCGGTTGGGTCTACGGCATTTGGGTTGGCCGGGGGAAGGATCGGGTTTGGTTGGGCTGGGAAACCCGGAGTTTGGGTGGGCCAGGATTCAAGATGGCAAACCCTGGTTACCAAGCAAACCCGGGGTTTATATGAATCTTGGGGTTAGATGAGCTACAAATGAAGGATTTCTTCTACACTCTATGCGGAGCTTCCGGTAATTTCATCGGCACAACAGCTTGGAGAGGACGGCGGTCCACAATCATTCAGTATCTGTAAACTGAGCTAACCTTGCTTCTGTTTCTGCTTTTTTCGGTTGGTCACATAACGTATCCTAGGCGTATGAGAATATCGATAATAAGATAAACTTTGTCGCTTTTTTTACCAAGTCACATCATGTCACTCATCTCCCCTTTGTCCTCCGGGGAGGATGGTTGCGAAGCCCAGGACCACTGCGTATCAGAGGGAGTCCAGTGCCAAAAGGCTTTCGCCCCCCATCCCCTCACTGCCCCCCCCCTCTCTCGTGCTGCTTCATCTCGATTCCACAGAAATCATTTCTTGTCATTTTTATCCTCCCCCACTCTGCGATCTAGCACACGGTTTTTTGTTTTCCTTTTTGTGGAGGCCGGTCCTTATACAGCTATTTTTTCCACTGTTTCATAGAACGAGTGCACCTTGAATACCTTTTTCTTTCACTTCCAAGGCAATTTGATCTATTACTCCTTTTTGAAAAGTCAGGGCTTTCTTGGTGACCCAGGTTCTGTTTGGGATGGGTAGGCTAGGCTGGACATCGTCCAGGCCAGGTTTGGGAAGGTCTAAGAATTCATAGCCCGGGTAGACCGATTGTGGGGCATTGATTTCTTGTTTTTGGGTTGTTTTGGAATCTAGCAGAAGGGAGAATGAGAGACCGCACATGTCTTCTTGTGCGTCTGAATTTGCTCTAGTATATACCGAAAGAATGCGCTTGGATTCCCCAGCTGCTGCTTATTTGGTCAAGTCAGTCCCATTCTGATACTGGGTGGGGTGACTTACAGTGCCTTTCCAGTCAATAGGGAGAGCATGGGTTTGAAGGATCAAGGTGTGTAAGCCTAGGGATGGGTAAAGCTTCACTCAAACCAACCGTAAAATATCATAGAACTTCTCCTGGAATAACACGCGGTTGTAAACGCCAAAGGGATTTCCACATTTTTGTTCTTTAGTCCACTGAAGATCGATTGGGGGTGGTTTGCTACTTCTGTTGATGTTCCGAAATATTTAGCCCTATAACACCCGGCTCCTAGTGGTGTGGAGATCTTGCGGGAAGCTTTCCTTTGTATTTTCAACCAAGTCGGAGATATCCGCTGGTTCCGTTTCCCTTCCTTTTTTTTGTCTCCCTTGCTTTTTCCCTTCCGATCTGCTGGTCTTGCTAGGGATGCCTCGTTGTTGCTAGGCCGTAAGGATTGGGACGGAGGGAAGACAGGGAGGGAGAGCTGACTGGGTGAGTCAACGTAGGCTACTAATATCTTCTGATTTTTTGTTTCTCTAGCTTTAATTTCGATTTAGTGTCCTTTTTTTCCATCAAACTGTTCAGCTTTTTGTCAGTCAAGCAAGTTCTCCCCGTTCATGCATTGTTGCTCGGTCCTATAGTGCTTCCTATTTGACATTGGCATCATTTTTTTGTGACTAGAATGGGAACGACTGGAGTTAAAAATAATGGCAAACTACCTATAGCTTAGTTGAGTCCTTCTCGTGAGCGTATTAAGTCCCAGTCTCTCACAAGATTCCCCAAGGAAAGGATGAATGAATGAAGAAGAAAGAAATAATGAATACAATTCAAAATGCGAAGTGTCCAAAAAATCTCCTCCAAATCCTGTAATATTAGCATAGTTCCGGCTCAGTCAGAATCGCTGAAAGATAAGAAATTCTTCACACTCCCATGCCTTAATGGTATTATCACTGAATTGATTTAGCTTGTTAGATGGGAGTAATTTTGGACTAGTATAACGAATACCCTGCTATGTGTACTAAAATAAAGGAAACTGTAAGGGATAATGGTTTACTGACTGAATGCTTGTTCAGGTTTAGCAGGAATTAATACGAACCGCTGGGCCTATAGGCTGCTACCCGGCCTGATAGGCTTCCTCGGTCTAATGGAATCCAGCCTATATCCGCCTGGGATGTTTGTTAAAGCAGCCTGGATTGGCCAGGCGTGCGGCCTATCAGTGGCCTGGGCTGCTGGGAACACTGGCTATACAGCTGATCACTCTCGGCACCCGGTTATTTCGTATTATCACTGCCTCTCTGCTCACCGGGCCTACATTATTGGACGATCGGACCACGTTTTTTGATAGGTTGGTTAGTACTTGTACAGTGCAGTCGTGTAACAAAAGTTTTGGCACCCTCCGACCGGGCAAAAAAGTCTGCCTTTCTACCACTTCGTATGTCCACCTTTGGTCTGAATTACAGCCTTAATGCGTTGAGACATGGTTCTAACTAACTCATCAATCTTATCTTGCTCAATGGCATCCCATTCCTCAACACCTGCAGTCCAAAGTTCATCCTCCGTATATGTCCTACCAAAGTCCCCTCCACCCCTAAGGGTCCATCTCCACCCAAAGTGCCCCCCGGAATCCCCAGCCTAGAAAATCTTTTCCGCAGCCTTCCCTTCCATATATTCCATACATTCTCAATTAAATTTAAATCAGGTAACTGGAGGAGCCATGGGATAAGCTGATATCCTACTTCTTTCGGAATTGGGCAATTTTGAACTCCCTTATGCCACCCAGCATTATCAGCAACCACATGCACACTGTGTAGAGAGATCCCATTGAGCTGTACAGTCTGACAAAAGGGAATAAGATAGGGGCCATGTATCTCTTCTGCAAATTGGTGGGCATCTAGACCAAGGTGGTCTTTAGGGCGCTATCACTCCTCTTCAGTTCTCAGCCGGACTTGAACTAGTTGAGAGTTGAATCTGTAGGTAACTGTACCCCATACTGGAATAGGAGTATGGCCAGATTGAAAGGTTGGTCGAAGTAGTCTGGTTGATAGAATTGGTGGATTTAACTCGCTCTGCCGGATGCAAACAAAATCTCTAGCAGGATGGGGGTCATAAACTTGAAAATAGGTGGTTTCATCATCAAAATCTACCCATTGCTAGTGCCACCATTTTCTCTTTTTCTGATCATGCAAGTGGGCAAAGTATAGCCGCTTTGGAGGAGAGGTGGCCCGGATCCAGGGTTTTTTCCTTGTTTGAACAAGAATGAAAGGATCATCAGCCATATCACCAACTCTTTTACCCCTCATATGGTTGACTTGAACAGGAAATTGGGAGGCTAGTACCCAGAGCGGTATTCATGGGTTTTCTTCAATAAGCTGCTCTATCTGGAGTCGGGCAGGTTTTGGGAGAGGCAGGCATCTAGAGCGTTAGGCATACCCAATATTCAAGTATCCCAGTTCCTTTGCTCGTTTAACTCTATTGCGGACTTGTGATTTGGAGTGACCGGTCATATTAGCTAGTCACTGGTACCCCCAGTCAGGATGTTGATGATAAAGGATAGAAATCACAAGGCTCTGCTTCTCGTGATCGCATTTCTGCTTTTTTGCACAGTGTATGTGGTGGTGCGATCGTGGTGGTTGAGGTAAAGTGAAAGCACGATAAAAGTTTACTGGGGGTGCCAAGACTTTTGTTACATGACTGTACGGAGGTACAGGACTTAAGTTTTGTAGGTTCCACAGGCAAGGATATTGGCTACTAGCAGGGTGGCAAGAACAGATTGGGTAAGGTTGCTTGGCGGTTCTGCATGGTGAAAAAGATTTTCAGTGGATTTATCCATCGAGTTGACAATATTTTCAATTTGTTGAAGGTCTGGTTAATTGATATTCATATTCAGACTTTGTCAATTATCTAAGAAATTTTTATTCTCCTTCCTCCCAGGCTACCAGTTACAATCCTCTCTTCGCCGGGGATACTTGCAGTAGGTAACCAATAGTCAGCTAACGATCACTTCTCTTTGCCTTGTCGCTTCTGCGATAGCTAAGTCCTTGGACTTCAATCTAGTATCAATCGCTAGGCTCGTAAAAGACAGTGGTGTCTTAGTTCCCGAAAGTATGATAGATAGAAGATCTTGTATTGAAAGTATAGTGTATGAAAGAAGTTAGATGGTTGCATGAAGAACCCAAATCTCACGCCCTTTTGTTTTTTAATTTTTTAATTTTTTTTATTATCTTGGATTTGTTTTACGCCCTTAGGTACAAAAAGTGCATGCAGTGCTAGCTATGGCATAAAAAAACCTCCTATAGTACCTCACCGGCGCCAGGGAAAAAACCATCAACCCAAGTCCCTCTGGTCCAGGACCAACAGCACACCAGCCACATCAAATAAGAAACTCCCCTCTGACTAAAAGGGCGGAAAAGAAAATCAAATAAACACATGGGGAGGAATCAACAGGAAAACCCTTGCCGTAGATACCAACAAATGAAAACATTGTTATAACCACTGGAAAAGCTAAAAATATAGGGCCACGAGAGGTATAGAATAAACACTAGTGCAAATCATGTCATCAAAGGGACCTAAGGTGTTGACATCGGCCACCGAGGTAGTGCGATACAATGACAGAGCGTAACTGAGGGGGTGCGACCATGGAGTGAGTCGCGAAAGGCAAAGGGACAGGAGTGCGCCAGCCAAGGGAGTAGATGGTAGCTGTAACTGAGCAACAGGACGAAACTGGAGGGGCGAGGAGGAGGGGGGTGCAGCTCACTGGGAGCGCAGGGATGGTGGATGTTGACGATAAATTCTCATGCTGTTGAGATTTCAATCGCGGGAGGTGTAGAGGAGATGGTTCATGCCCAAATCTCGCGCCTTTTTGTTTGATCATATTTTAAATTTTGTTTCTAGCTGAGACCGAAGGCCAAAGCAATAAGTACAAAAATAGCATGTAACCGCGATGGTTATGGCGGCAACAAACTTCCACCCAGTCCAACCCATCGTTGAGGCGGTGGAAACTGTGGGAGAAAAAACCCCTGGTCTAAAACCCGCACCAAGCGCCTGGGCGCTGAAAATTATAACAATATATACAAGAAACTCGCGACCAAAAGAAAGCATCTACCGAAAAACCAAGAAAAAACCCAACAGTGAGAAAAACCAAAAAAACACAAATCCGTAGAAGAAGTACCAGAGAAAGCCCATCCGCCGCGAAGGCCTTTAACGATCCCCAACTGCAAACATCGCCAAACACAACCATACTCGAGGGTAATAGTACCGGGGCCATATAGACCAGATCGCGGGGCTGATGGTAGAACGTGTGGCGGGTTAGGCCGAGGGAGTCCACGAGTCCTAGGAGGAAGCGAGGTGAATGGTGGCCGGACGCTAAAGCGACCGAGCCGGGTGGGGGGTGTTGGCTGTAACCGAGCCACGGGACGAAGACCAAGTGAGGGAGGGGAGGGGTGTGCCCAATCAAATAGAAGTACAAGGGAGGGAGAACCGAAACGAGATCACGACTTTTCGACAATGCCAACCGTACCGAACAGTGCCAGTGATCCAAAGAGATGATGCAATACCAGGGAGCAGAGCCACCGGGGCCACTACTTCGACGATAACCCAAGACTGCGACCAAGCCATTGACGAAAGAAAGGGGTTGCCGACCGTGCAAATGCTAAGCGAGGCAGTGAAACAAGTGCGGAGAAAAAAGGGAGTAGAGCCAAACGACCCGTAGAAACAAGGACACCAGGGCCCAAGGACATGATAAGGGAAGCAAGG
>Ga0307507_10007990_pt1 | contig 14927 bp, 4 predicted proteins | sample 7_EM_MG_FD_207223 | JGI IMG/M metagenome (GOLD analysis project Ga0307507, IMG submission 207223) | Populus trichocarpa ectomycorrhiza microbial communities from riparian zone in the Pacific Northwest, United States - 7_EM | ecosystem: Host-associated > Plants > Roots > Unclassified | place... | reverse complement strand
GCCATATAAGTACAAAGGAACAGCTAGCTGATATGCTTACTAAAGCACTAAGTGGACCTACGTTTAAGAATTTGGTCAGGCAGATGAACTTGCTACCAATAGAAAAATAAAATCGATAAACAAAATCGATAAATAAAAACAGTAGACACTCTTTTCCTTCCTAAATTAGACCTTTTTCCCACTGGGTTTTGGCTATAGGCTAAGGTTTTTATTGAGGCTACTCGGCTTACTTCTTGGGCCATCAAATAAATAAAATTAACAAAAGCAATAAACAAAATTGATAAACAAAATATTGTAATACAATATATTGTTTACGGGGGTGTGTCAATGATGAACTCTGATGTTACTTATGTAAGCATTATATAAGGACACCCTGGAAGAATCCTAGTGTATCAGATAGTATCAGCTAGTATATTAGCTAGTGTATTAGCTAGTGTATCGGCTAGTGTATTAGCTAGTGTATCAGGTAACGTATTACCTAGTGTATTAGGTAACGTATTACCTAGCGTATTAGGTAACGTATTAGAATACGAGCCAGAACGTAGACGTTCCGGAACTAGGATCTTCCAGGTATATAGAGACTCGATCCCCCGCAGATAGAAATCATTAATTGTATCAAGTTCATCCACTTTACTTGCTTTACTACATTATTTACCCTGTCGTCCTCCTACCTCCGCTTACCACTTTTACAGTTTGTACCTATATACCCAGCCCAATAATAGAACCCACCGTAGTTTAAGCTATAAGGTTCTGTTACACATTCACTACTAAGGTTACGGTATTGGAACAAACTTGAACAATATACCACTAAGAGCAGCACTAGTTATAACGGCGTTAACGGCAGCTACAACCTTAGGGCCAGGTGATACCAGTATAGACAATAGGGATTCTTAAGTGGTTACGCGAGGTTAGTTATAGGAAATGGTTAATTACTTATAAGACAATAATAGGATACTTAAAGAACGCATTAATGGAATCGGAGTAGTAAAGATTAAGTTACCTTCAATTAAATAATTCTTAGGAGAAAAGTCAAAGCTTAAAGGATTTCTTACGTAAATGCACTTTAAGGTAGTATAGGAAGGAGCGAAGTTAGTAATATTGTTAGATTAAGTAGCCTATGCAGGATTGTTCCTGACAGGGAGGGCACTTAAGTGGTTTAAGCCATATCTTACGGAAATACAGGCTAATGGCATAACAACTACTAACCAGGATGTACGGTATATATTTGCCAGTTAGAATGGGTTTGTAGAGCAATTAACGCAGATGTTTAGAGACCTAGAGGCCATAACCACAGCAGAATAAAAGCTTCAGAACTTAGTATAACGCACTTTAGCAATTAAGTATATAACACAGTTTTAAACACTAGCTATATAGGTTAAGTGGAATAACAGGGCGCTCATGGCATAGTATAAATAGGGACTTAAGGCTAAAGTCCAGGACGCAATTATCCTAATGGAAGATGCGGATACTCTAAAAGAGTTAATAGATTAGTTAATAAAGATTAATAACAGAATCTACCAAAGGGAACAAGTTAAGAGAGGGCAAGACAGAGTTCCACAGTTGTATAAGGCGTAGAGTATGTAACGACAGACATAGAGTTAAAAACTATGGAATGGCGCAGAGCTAATGGACCTAAGCGGTACCAAAGAAACCCAAAGATAGGAAAAGAAACTATGGAAACCTAAAGGTTAAGGTAAGGATTAAGTAATTAAAGGACCTAGGAGTAGAGGCTAAACTAGGGATCTTAGCAGCAGAAGACGTTTAGGCGGACTCTATAGTAAGAAAAATAGTTCAAAGATAGAGCTTGCATAAATTGCGGAAAACAAGGTCATTTCGCCAGAGACTATAGAGGTGGTTAGAGTAACCACGCAGTAAAGGGAACTAGGCCAGCAGACGGCATATACGTATAGAGGGACGACGGTGCACTATAAGGAATAAAAGAGTGTTCAATTAACAGTTTTGCGTATTGTTACAACAACGCATGCCAAATTCATAAAGACGCTAAGCATGGTGTAAGCTATTAGCCGCAAGAGCCAGAGTTAAGAGGACTTAAAGGAACCAAAGAGTTAGATAAAGAACAAGATTAACTCTACAAGCTAGATCAAGATATTACAGCAATATACAGACAAAGATTAGCAGTAATAACAATAGAGTTAGAGTACTCATTAATTACTAGCGATGAGGACAAAAAGGAGGCTAACTAGGAGCACTTAAACCTCAATGACGCAATAGAAGCAGAGACTGAGACCATCACAGAACAAGGTTTAGTAATGGATATAGCAACACCGTTAGATACGATTTCTATTGCTTTATAAGACAATAGGAGCAACGTTTAGAAGAAACTAAGCAAGCAGACAACTGCTAGTGCTAGCTTATTACTTAATAAAGGTAAAAGGCCACAGGCTTAAGATTCTTAAGAAGAGATAAGAGAAGCTTAAGATTCTTAAGATAAGATAAGACACACCCAAGGACCCATAACGGACGAAAACTAATAAGAAAGGGTAGTAACTTAGTTTAGTGACAAACGAATAAGTACAGGACGCAAGTTTAAGAACTATAAGTTTAGAGAACAAATAAGAATGTTAACAATCCTAGGTAAACGTAGTGTTTAGCCTAAAGATTAAACAGTTAATACCAGGATTAAAAAGCAAGACAACTACGAAGATCTAGCTATAAGACGCAGAAAATAAAAAACTATGGATAAGTTTAGGACAAGAATTATTGTATAGTAAGAGCAAAAGCTAGATAAGAGATTAGCTATGCTAGGTTATATAAGGAATAGAGCACCTATGCAAAGAGTTACTAATAGGCCGAGTGCAGGGATACCTAGGGTAAAGTAGTTAGATAAACTGGAATAAGAAGAGGATCTAGATATTTTAACTAAGTTTAAAGAAAGATATACCAAAGGATGTTATAATGCAGCAATAATAAGGTACTTTCTAATGGATAGACTATACACACTAAACTAGTTATACGGAAAGTGGTATAGGTAACGACATAACGATAAATAGGAAGATTTTTATATATAGCTAGACGAAAAAGTTGTCCAAGACTAACCTATTATGGAAAAACGTATAAGTTATATTAAAGGAGTATTAATTATAATGTTAAGGAACCTAGAAGAGGGATCTAGGGACTAGAAAAGTAAGCGATAAATCTTAGTACCTATAGCGGAAATACCAGTAGTTAGGTTAACTAGCTATAGGTTTAAACTTAAGGATAAAGATAAACCAAGAGTTAACCTAAAATATATAGCGCATTATATACTATTATGGATAGCTTATATGGATAATATGTGCAATATATATAGAGCACCTAAAGACAAGAACTGGAAGTACCTAGTAAGAATATATTAGGCACCAGAGGAAAAGCGGTTTAGGAATACTAAGTATATATATAGTTGGCACCTAGTAGAAGTATAAGGTTAAGGAGACTTAATACTTTAACCAGAAAGATTCCTTACGGAAGAATACCTAGATGGATAATAGTAGTGGGAGTACCTAGAGAACACTTATCTATAGTATGTAGAGAAAAAGAAATAAACTAAGTATTGGCCAAAGTTGGACCAAGTATAGGTAGGATCAAGTAGCCAACAGTTAGGAAAAGGGGAGGCGTATAGGACTAGAGGGAACTAGTATTAGAGCCTTAGACCCTTAAAGGAATTTAAGGATAATACCTAAATTTAAGAGCTAAATGGCAAGATTAGCAGTTTAAAGCGTTGGTAGATAGTAGAGCAACTAGGAACCACATATCACTAAAAGTAGTAAAAAGGATAGGGTTACTACACAGACAAAAGAAACACCTATATCCACTTATAACGATTTTAGGAGATTAGATAGCCTATAGAGGAGGTATTATTAATCTTAAAATAGGACCTATTTAGATAACTATTAAAGGGAGACCAGTTAGAGTGTTTTTTAATATCCTACTATTAGGACAGGACAAGGCGATACTAGGAATGCCTTAGTTATAGGAGTACAATCTAAATATTAATTGGGTTATAGGTTAAGTTAATATTAAAGATATATAATGGCGCAAAGTGTAACAGTAAACTAAGTTGGTATGGTACTAAGTTAGAGCGATATATAAAGAGACTAAGAGAGGCTTAAGTTATGTACTAAAGAGATACCACAAGTATGGTAAAAAGTTATAGTTACCAGAAAGTGAGAAGCTGTTAAAGTATATAGCTTAGGACCACGAGATAGAATTAAAAGAGGGAATAAGTCTAAAGTTTTTTTTAATCTATAAGCTTACTAAAACAGAGTTAGTAGCGCTTAAGGAGTTTATCCAGGAGAACTTATAAAAGGGATACATTAGACCATTGTAGTTATTAGTAGGATATCTAGTACTGTTCATCCCAAAGAAAAACGGAAAACTTAGGATATGTATAGACTATAGACAGTTAAACAGCATTACTAGGAAGGATAGGTATCCTTTACCCTTAATTAGCGAAATCCAAGACAGGATAGGCAACGTAAAGATCTTTATAAAGATAGATCTAAGATAGGCGTACCACTAGATTAGAATTAAGGAAGGCGATAAATAAAAGGCAGCCTTTAGGTCAAAGAAAGGACTATATAAACCATTAGTTATGCAATTCGGGCTTATAAACGCACTAGCAATGTTCTAGAAGTGAATTAATAGTGTGTTAGGAGAACACCTAGATGAATTTGTTATGGTATACCTTAACAACATTATTATCTACTTAGAGAGTGAGGAAGAGCACGGAGAACACGTTAAATGGGTCTTAAAAAGACTATAAGAAAAATAGATGCTAGTAGCAATTGAGAAATGCAAGTTCTTTACTAGGAAGACCAATTTCGTTGGATTTATTATTAAACTAGGCCAACTTAGTATAGATCTAAAGAAGATTAAGGCTATAGTGAATTAGTAAGAACCAGAGAACGTTACGCAGTTAAAATCGTTCCTAGGGTTTTGCAATTACTGTAGAAGGTTTATAGTACAATAGTTATAGGATATTAAGCCATTTACGCGGTTAACGAAGAAAGAAGAACTATAGGTATAGGGAAGGGAATAATAAGAACTATTTAAGAGAGTTAAAGAGTTATTTACCTAGGAGCTAGTTCTTAAGATCTATTAACCAGGTCTAGAGACGGTTGTAGAAACGGATATATTAGACTTTATACTAGGAGCGTGCTTCCTATAGAAATATTAAAATAAATAGCACCCAGTGGCGTACTATAGTTAAAAGATAACATTACTAGAGTTAAACTATAACATCTATAACAAGGAGTTGTTAGGTATAGTTACAGCACTTAAGAAATAGAGAGCATTCTTATAAGGCACAGATAAACCATTTATGGTTAAGATAGACTATAAGAACCTTATAGGATTCCTAATAACAAAGGAACTCAACCAAAGATAGGTTAGATAGGCGGAAATGCTTATAGAATACCATTTCGAAATTCAGCATACTAAGGGTATAGACAATGTACAAGTAGACGCTCTAAGCAGGAAGGCTGAATTATAAAGTAATAAAAAGCTATTGGGAGCTTTGTTGCGAAAGAATTAAAATAGATTAATTAGGTATAATTATCTAAAGATTATAGCAACTAAAGAAAGTCAGATCTATAAATTACTAGAGAGTAATTGGACATAAAAGATCTAAGAAGCACAGATAGAGGATCTAGACTTAGAGTAATACAAAAACAGAGAAGTAACGTATATGCCTAAGTCTATTACAGAAGAATTTGTTAAGAAATTCCATAAGGGAATGACATAAGGATATAACGGAGCTATAGGCTTAGTGTTAAGACTTTAAAAGGAGTATATTGTTTAAGGAATCTAGGGACTAGCAAGATAAGTTATAAAGAAATATCTAGATTGCTAAAGGAATAAACCAATAAGGCATAAGCCATACGGAGGGCTACAACCTATTAAGACACCAGGAAGACTATAGGAGGTTATATTATAGGACTTTATTGTTAAATTACCAAAGTCAAGAGATCCTATTATTGGATAAGATTATAACGCGATTTTAGTGATAGTGGATAAGCTAATAAAGTGGGGATACTTTATAGCATACACTAAAGAGATATTAGTAGAAGATGTCGCTAGAATCTATATAAAGGAAGTATTTATAAAACACGGAGCACTAAATAAGATTATATTAGATAGAGATCTAAGATTTATAGTAGTATTTTAGGAAGTATTTCTGGCAGAATAAGGAGTTTGTGTAGTAATATCTATAGCGTATTATCCGCAGACGGACAGATAAATGGAAAGACTAAACTAGACACTAGAGCAGTATCTAAGGCATTATATTAATCACACATAGAATAATTGGGTATCGTTGTTACCAGTTATATAGTTTGCATACAATACAACACCATAAGAAGGAATAGGGACATTACCATTTAAGGCAAATTATAGGTATAAGCTAAGAATATCGTTATCGCTATATTAAGCAAAAAAGACGAGTAGCATAGCTAAATAAAGAATAGAGACGTTAATGAATCTTTATATAGACCTTAAAGAAACAGCTAAACTAGTATAAAAACAAATAAAAAGGTACTATAATACTAAGAGATCTAAGGGACTAGACCTTAAGGAGGGGGATAAAGTATAGCTACTACACAAAAATTTCAAGAGTTAACGACTAAGTAAGAAGTTAGACCATATCAGACTAGGACCTTTTAAAGTTAAGTAAAGAATTTTATTAGTTACGTATAAGTTAAACCTACTAGCCAAAATAAAAATCTACCCTATATATAGTACGTCGCAATGCTAGAGCCAGTATATGGAAATGTTAAGCCACCAGTCTATAAGGCAGATACGTATAGAGGATAAGAGAAAGATAAATAATAAGTTTTAAAGATTATTAGTTACGAGGACATAGACAACGAAACGTAGTATAAAGTAAAGTAGATAGGCTATAATAAGACTACCTAGGAACTACTAAGCAACCTAAGGAACGCTATAGGAAAGGTACGGGAGTATTAAAAGAAAGTAGGTTAGGTAGTATTGATAAGAAAGGATCGCTAAAGAATAAGTTACCTAAGGGGGACCTAAGAGGAGCAATTACTAAGCTACTTGGAGTTGTTTCCCTCGCAGGAGGAAAGCTAGTTCTTTTATTACCTAGCTTAGATAAACCCTATTAAACTAATTTCCACTCCTTAGAACGGACCTTCTCATAGACACGTTTAAGACATTAAAGACAAGCATAAGCTAAACGTTAAGCTTTAAGGACGCGTGCGGACTCTTTTAAGGCACATTAAACCTTAAGTAGCGCGGAGGCCAGCTTACCATTAAGCTTTGCAGCGGTAGATTAAACACAAGACCCTATAATAAGTTACTTAGAGAACTAGAAGACTGTTAAGAGTTATAGAACGCGTATACTTAGCATTAGAGATAGAGCAAACATTATAGGACGATTAAACATTTGCTTTGGTACACTTAGAGTAAGAGGAGGGTTATTAAGATAAAGGACTCGCTAGTATAATACAGACCAACCCCTTTTTCGCACACCTTAAGTAAGGAATCACCATTACCTCGCCTAGTAACAGTATAGAGGAAACCGTACGAAGGCGACGCTTAACCCAGGAAAGAGAAAAAGAAGCTTTAGGCATAATAAGCAAGGATATTAACCAGACTAATCAAACGGACATTACACCTCTAGTGGACGACTTGGAGATGTTAGGAATCTTTAAGGACGAAGATAAAGAGGAGGGAGATAGTATTACGGACGCTTTAAGTACAATGTTATAACTACTTGGGGAAGAGTCGTAGGAAGCTAGTTGGTTAATACAGGCATAATCTAGAATAGATCTAGTAAAACTATGTAATAAGGAATAGTAACTAAGGTTACATAGTGTTAAACGTATTAACTATGTTAAACGGAAGGGACGTTACGTTTAATACAGATAACACATAACTTACATACAAGAGAGGGTTTCTTAGGCGTATAGTTGTATATTTAAAGGACCTTAGTCCCTACCATAGATAGTTCTCTCCTTATAGTAAATCTTAGAATACAATTAAAGTTAATCTATTAGGCAACTACTCCACCAGTTATTATTACGTTGTTGTTTTTATTCGTACCTATATACCCAGCCCAATAACAGAACCTACCATAGTCTAAGCTACAAGGTTCCGTTATAATTAAAATAGATCTAATACAGTAGACTATTACAGACTTACAGGCCTAGGTCACGCAGCTATTATTAAAAAATTAATTTTTACATTCTTTTTTAACTACCCCTCTTAGCTAAAGCCCTCCCTTCTAGATCCTATAAAGTTTAACAGACAATTCTACAAGTTTGATACCTGGCTGCTAGCAATTAAGGCAAAGCTACAACTTAACAATGCGGCTATTAGCGATTTAATTGCACAGTTTTACTACATATACTTAAATCTTAATAGTAGCGCATAGGCAATAGTTCTCCCCTAGCTTAGACAGGCAGAAAAGTTAAATATATAGGATTACAATACAATTCTAAATTAGTTTATACGCGTCTATAATAATCCAAACAAGGTTTAAGAGGCAGAAGATAGGCTATTGTCCCTATATTAAGGCAACAACTTAGTACAGACCTATATATTAAAGTTTAAACGCGTTCTATATAAGGCACATAGGTAGAATTGGCCAGATATTAATAAGATATTAATATTTAGGAATGGGCTAAACTCTACCATCCACAGTAGGCTTAATTAACAGCTTAATCCGCCGAAAAAAGATTATAATTTTATTTAAATCGTTTAATAACTGGCTAGCTGATTATCTTCTTATCCTACCGCATAACCCCCTAATAATAGCAACTACACTCTCCGCCAGTAGAGATTGGAATCAGAATCAGGTATAAATAAGGAGATTTATTAGTTTTAAAGGGGTGAAATTTAATCTATTTTTTTCTATATATAAGGTAGACAGCACCTAGAGAATAAGCCTAAGGGCAGGCTTTTTCAAAAGGGGGGGGGGGAATATAATGGCGCTAGGGCGCGTCACCTAGTTAGGGGTTCGCTTAGGACTTGGTATATATATATAGACGTGGCCTTACCACCTTCTCTTACTCCTTAGCTTAATGTCTTTATAATATAGCATTTGTTTACTTTACCTTAAAAGCATTAATTTAAGTCTTTATTAATAATAGTTCTGGAAGAGTCCTCTATATGCGTTTTCCTGCTTACATAAGCAGATTCCCTTTACTTCCATTTTAGTCGGTATCCTTAGCAATCACTTTACCACCATAGACATAGGCCTATATAAGGGCCTATATTCGTCATAGATAGAAAGAGATATTCTTAATAATTATATTTATTCTTTCTAATATTATTTAGTTCATCATTTATTAAGACACTTATTCAATAATTTAAGCCGTTATACTTAGTATGCCTAGACTAAAAAACCGATAGATATCCGCTGCGCGGATTATTAAATATCCACAAGCTAACCTATTTAATAGATCTATCTATTTCTTAGTCTAAACCTAACCTTAATAAGCTTAGACCATGGAATTAATTAGCAGATATATATATATCCGCAAGTGGATATTACTAACCTTTTTTTATTAAAAAGTTAATTCTTAACAATGGCTCTAGAAGAGTCCTCCATATAGGTTTCCTACTTATATAAGCAGACTTCCTTTATTCTGCTTTTAGTTGGTCTCTATAGCAGTTACTTTAGTTTCTATACTAATATAGGTCTATATTAAGGTCTATATTCCTAATAGTTAGATTCTATAGATTTATTTATTCCTTTTAATATTATTTAGTTTATTAGGTTATAAGCACTAGGCTACTACTAAGTATTAAGTTAATAAGCGGAGGTTAGAGGACAATATAGTAAACAAGGTAGTAAAGTAAGTAAACTAGATAAACTTAATACAATTAATAATGTCTATCTATAGGGGATCGAGTCTTTATATGCCTAGAAGACCTTAGTTCTAGAATGTCTATATTCTAGCTTATATTCTAATACGTTACCTAATATATTATTTAATATATTACCTAATACACGACCTAATGCATAACCTAATATATAACCTAATACTTAATCTAATACACGATCTAATAGGGTTCTTCTAGGGTGTTATTATATAAGCATGAAATAATGCTTATATAAGTAACATCTTGTAGTTTATCCTTAATACTAAGCGCTATAGTCTAGCTGTTTAACCGTTTAGAAGATTAACACCTTACTATAGGCTGCATTAAGGGTTACTATACCTATACTAGGTTATATCTTACTATTCTATATTTAACGCCTTACTATAAGCTGTATTAAAGGTTACCACACCTATATATAAAGTCATTTTTTATTATTAAAAATACGCGTTAAAATTCGTTTGTTTACGCGTTAAAATTATTTATTTATGTATTACTATAGGTAAAGTCTATCTAGGCATTTAACGCCTTAAGAACAATAGTTTAAATTAGCATTAATATTAGACGCAGCTCTATACGTACCTATATGGTAAGGACCTTCTATATATTATTTAAAAAGATATGCCTACCCCTCTACCTAAAGCTCTAGGAAGAAAAGCCTAAAATATCTATTAATTAAGTACTAAAAGACGCTAACAAGGAGGAGCTGTTAAGTTAATAAGCAGAGGTTAAAGGATGATACGGTAAACTAGATAATAAAGTAAGTAAACTAGATAAACTTAATATAATTAATAATGTCTATTAGGGGATTAAGTCTCTATATACCTAGAAGACCCTAGTTCCGGAACATCTATATTCCAGCTTATATTCTAATACGTTACCTAATATATTACCTAATATACGACCCAATGCACAACCTAATATATAACCTAATATACAACCTAATGCACAATCTAATATACGATCTAATATACAATCTAATACACGATTTAATACATAATCTAATAGGGTTCTTTTAGGGTGTTATTATATAAGCATTATATAATATTACATAAGCAATATTGTATAATTTATCCTTGACACGCCCCTATAAATAATATATTATATTACAATATTTTGTTTACTAATTTTGTTTATTAATTTGTTCATCGTTTTTATTTATTAATTTTATTTATTAATTTTATTTATTTAATGGCTTAAGAAGTAAGCCAAGCAGCCTTAATAAAAACCTTATTATATAACTAAAACCTAATAGGAAAAAATGTTTAATTTAGAAAGAAAAAGAGTGTTTACTAGTTAATTTTTTATATCCAATTGTATTATACTACGTACAATACTGCATATGCAGTATCTAGGCTATGGCGCTATAGTTCTATATATATAAATCCTTCCTAGGCAGCTTAATATATACTAGTAGCCAAGTAGACACTTTAGCCCGTTTTTAAATACTAGGGGAGTCCTAGCCTATTAGTGTTTTGTCCTAATATTTTGCTTACTATAGTCTAGTTTACACTAAGAAATCGCACTAAGAAAATCCTGGCTCTTTTATCTATTTCTGCCGTATTCTACTATTCCTAGAGTAGAAAAAGCGCTCTAAAGGATAGATTTTAATATGGTTTTACATATAAGAATAAGAGGAACAATATAGCTTACTAGCTTAGAAGTAGCTACCAATTACCCCTAAGTAACTATTTATAGTAATATACCCTATATCTCCTCCTTACTAAAGAAAAGTATAGAGAATTAGTAATTTAGGTACTTTCTCTAAAAGCAACCTACTAATCCTAGATTTATGTTTTAGAAAATAGGTATTTTATAAAGGCAAACCTTGTTACATAAACCCACTCCTATAGGAAATTTTTTACAAGGTTGTCTATATAGGGTATAAATACCAATTCGCCTATATACCTTATATTTAACGTACTAATGGTAATATAGGCTAGCCCCCTTCCTCTATCCCCTACTACAGCTACCCTAGCAGTGCATCGTCTGTGGTACGCCTATAATACGCCTATAGTACACCTACGGTCCTCTACCTATAGCGCGACAGCTATAGACTGGTTATAGTAGAGGTCGTCTACTCTATAGCAGACTAGTTATAGAGGAGGTTGTCTACCCTATAGTAGACTAGTTATAGAGGAGGTTGTCTACCCTATAGCAAACTGGTTATAAAGGAGGTTATTACCCTATAGCAGACTAGTTATAGAAAAGGAGGTCGTCTACCCTATAGCAGACTAGTTATAGAGGAGGAGGTTATCTACCCTATAGTAAACTAGTTATAGAGGAGGTCGTCTACCCTATAGCAGACTAGTTAAGGAGGTTATCTACCCTATAGTAAACTGGTTAAGAAGGAGGTTGTCTACTTTATAGCAAACTAGTTAAGGAGGAGGTTATCTACTTTATAGCAAACTAGTTAAGGAGGAGGTTATCTACTTTATAGTAAACTAGTTAAGGAGGTTATCTACCTTATAGTAAACTAGTTATAAAGGAGGAGGTTATCTACCCTATAGTAGACTAGTTATAGTAAAGGAGGTTATCTACTCTATAGCAAACTAGTTATAGTAGAATTGTTAGTTAAGGTAGCTAGCGTTATAGTAATATATCTTTAGGGGGTATACAACCGGCGACACCCTTATAGCAATAGATAAAGAAGTAAAGGGGAGGCCTATAGTATATCTATAGTATTAGTAGTAGGTTTACAGTAACAGTAGTATTACAGCAGCGGCGGTACATCTGCGGTAATAGTAGTAGGTTTGCGGTAATAGTAGTAGTAGTTATTATCTATATCTATAGCTCGTCTACGGTACGCCTATTATGGTAGAGGTCGTCTATAATATAACAGCTATAGACTAGTTATAGTGGAGGTCATCTACTATATAGTAGATAGTTATAGTAGAGGTTATCTGCTCTATAGCAGACTAGTTATAGTAGAATCATTAGTTGCGGTAGTAATACATTATAGTAGAATTATTAGTTGCGGTGGTAATACATTATAGTAACACGTCCTTAGGGGGTATATAACTAGCGGCACCCCTATAACAATAGTGGAGGAGTAAAGGGAGGCAATAGCAAAGATAAAAGGGAGGCGACAGCAGAGACAAAAGGGAGGCAACAGTAGAGATAAAAGGGAAGTAACGGCCATTTTATTTCTTTATTAGTAGTAAGTTTATCTGCCTAACCAAGTTCTTAAAATTAGGTCTACTTAGTGCTTTAGTAAGTATATTAGCTAGCTATTCTTTTATATTTATATAGCTTAGCTATATTATATTATTTATTACATATTTTCTAATAAAGTAGTATTATATATTAATATGCTTAGTCTTAGTATAATGTTCTAGATTATTTGCCAATTTAATTGCTAATAGACTGTCTATAAATAAATAGAACTTTTCTTTGTTTTCTATATTAAGCTATTATATAACGCTTATTAAATATAGATATTTCTTTATAGCCTTTTTTAGGGCTATATATTCTACTTCGTAGCTAAATAAAGTAACTGTTTTTTGTAATTAACTAGCCTAGCTTATAAGTATTAAGAATAAACTAGAAGATATTGTTAATAATAAACTCTAATATTGCTTATGTAAGCATTATATAAGGACACCCTAGAAGAATCCTAGTATATTAGATGGTATTAGCTAGTATATTAGCTAGTATATCAGCTAGTATATCGGCTAGTGTATTAGCTAGTATATTAGGTAACGTATTACCTAGTATATCAGATAACGTATTACCTAGCGTATTAGGTAACGTATTAGAATATAAGCTAGAATATAGACGTTCCGGAACTAGGATCTTCCAGGTATATAGAGACTCGATCCCCTATAGATAGACATTATTAATCGTATTAAGTTTATCTACTTTACTTGCTTTACTATATTATTCACCCTGTCGTCCTCCTACCTCCGCTTACCACTTTTACAGTTTTCTTAACTTTAGTCTTTTCACTAGGCAAATTATTCTGTACTATATCTATATAGTACAGGGAGTTTCTTCCCGTGGCTAAGATAAGTAGTTGTTTATTTTTGTATATATGGGCTTGACCGCCCCCAACTACAATTTTATAGCCAAGCTGGTCCAGCTGACTAATAGATATAAGATTGTACCTAAAATTAGGTGTATACAGGCAGTTTTCTAGTACAATTTTGTTGCCTTTTGTTACTAATTCAACATTTCCAATTCCAATAGAATTAATTAATGCATTGGTTCCCCAACCTATTTGTATATAGGAATCTTTATAGCTTATAAAGTATTCCCTTTTAGTAATTACATGTTTTGTGCTTCCTAAGTCTAATACGAAATTAGCTCCTATTTGGTTGGGGTTTTGATTGGTAATAAATACCTATTTGGTATCTATTATATCAAGATCGATTTCAAAATCGTCTTCTTTTTCTTGTCCATTACTAGGATTACTAATTGTATTACTAGTATTTATAGACACAAGAGCTTCTTAATCTTTTGGCTCAAAGTAGTGTTTAAAGCCTTTTAGAGCCTTTTTAGGAAATAGGTAGAAACAGTCTTTTGTAGAATATGTAGTTGTTTTACACCTTTTATAATACTTGTTTTTATGTATTCGATTTGTCTAATTAGGCCTTATATACTGTCTAGATCTAGTAACCAATGCTATTTCCTAATCTTTAGATACCTGTCTTCTAGATTTGTCTATTAAATTTAAAAACAGGTTTTCTAAATTGATGGTACTAGAATTGGTTCTGTAAGATTGGGTAACTATTATAATAAATCCCTTATAGGGACTAGTTAGGTTGTCTAAAACCCAAGCAACAATTACCTGAATTGGCAATGCTATGCCTTTGGCTTTCAATTGATTGGTAAGTTGTTTTACTTTATTTAGGTATTCTTCTATATAGAAGAATACTTAGATAAGGTGGTTTTAAAAAGCTCTTTATAGATCAAGAATTCAGAGCTAAACCCTTTTGGGCTATAGAGATTTTTTAACAGATTCCATGCTTCCAGAGCTGTTTTGGAATACTATATTTGCAAAAGAGGTCCATCCTCAATTGTCAGCCTTATATTGGCTAAGGCTTTTTGGTCGATTTCCGGTTTTAGATTGGCTCCTTCTGCTA
>Ga0307507_10007989_pt1 | contig 14928 bp, 11 predicted proteins | sample 7_EM_MG_FD_207223 | JGI IMG/M metagenome (GOLD analysis project Ga0307507, IMG submission 207223) | Populus trichocarpa ectomycorrhiza microbial communities from riparian zone in the Pacific Northwest, United States - 7_EM | ecosystem: Host-associated > Plants > Roots > Unclassified | place... | reverse complement strand
GACAGGATAGACTCCGATGATGGAGAATACAAGGGCCAGAGCCAGGAGAGCCAGGAGAGCCAGGAGAGCCAGAAGAGCCAGGAGGAGAACAATTAGAACAGCATGGGGATGATGAAGATCTATTCCCCGATTAGAGGGGGGCACAAAGGCCCATCAGGCATGAGGGCCGTAACTCGCAAGCTTCGATACTGACAATCCCTGGAAATACCCAGAGTTTTAGCAGGATTGGTTACCCCGGACGGAGAACACCTGCCCCAGTACATATTAGCCAAAATCATTTTCCATCTGTGGTTCTCTCCTGTTCGCCTGGAGTCTTGAATTCGCTTACTACACCGGCCATATATCCAAGCCACTCCGAGCCAACAATGCGGGAATTGGAGAGTAGAGGTAGAGAGCGGCCCAGAAGCAGACGGATTATGGCAATAGGGCTTGAGCGTAGCATCCTGGCCACAACCTGGTCCCTGATGTGGGACTGGATGATCTTCATCAATCCGTTTCCGGACCCAATTACAATGACCGAAGCACTCCGCAGGTGCTAAAACGATGCCTGGAAGGAATTGGGCTTTTCCAACTTTGCCAATCCTACCCCACACTAAAATGACCAGGCAAGTAACACTTAATCAATAACCTACATCTTATCCCGAAACTAGATAGAGAGGCAGGCGGCCCCTGGTTTGCAGATCCGGTCAAAACACAGTTCGTGCGGATCTCAGTATCTGTATACGGTGAAGAAGGCTATAACAGAACTGGATAAGCTTGCTATTGATGATCCTGCGGCCAGGAGAGGAAGGGGGGAATACCTACTGGAGGAGCATAGGTTCACCTAGTATTTTGCACGAGCCGAGCGGACTTGAGCCAGATTCGAGCCGAGCCTGGCTCGAGTCCTTTGGGTGCAGGGGTGCCACCGGCCGAGCCGGCCTGAGTCCAGGTCTGGACTCAGCTCGAGCAGGCTCGATTCACTTGGCATTAGGGTCGAACAGGGGTCCACGAGCGGACTCGAGTCCCTTGACAGCTCGAGTCGACTCGACCAGAGGTCCACAAGCCGGCTCGATTCTCTTGACATCTGGCTTGGACAGGGGTCCACGAGCCTCTTGGCAGTTTCTTGGCGGTTTCTTGGCGGTTTCTTGGCGGCTCAAGCCGGCTCGTGAACAACAGTAGGTTCACCTGCCCACCAAGGAACTATGGGGTAGCTTTTCAACATTTCCCCTGATTATTTCGAACCATAGTAAAACTAAATCCATCTAATTTGGTGGATAGTCAATTGCTCTAAGATTCGTAGCGCCACAGATCCCGGACTGAGTATAGACACAATATTACTCTAGCCTGAGAAGGAAAGTGATGATGGATCAGAGGTTCCTACGCAGGCTCGATGCTCCCTTAATCTGTAAGACAGCAGCCATATTGGGCCATTCACTGCAATGCTGGCAGACAGGAAACCTTATCGCTAATGGTACTTCGATACTTGCCAGTTCCAAAGGTAAGACAAATAACGCTGACTTGCGGTTTTCAGAACTCTCTGGATCCCTTGGCGCCCAGGCGCTCAGCCCTCTGGATACTCTTGAAAACCGCACCTACTTAAAGGGGTGATAAGCTGCGTAACAAGATGATAGGCCTCCTCAAACGCCAAATACAGACATGGGACGGTAGGCGAGAGGTCTGGCGCAGACGAATAATCTAGCGGATCAGGATAACATTAAAGGCTAGAATCGAGAAAGAGCGGGGAAGGGCTGTTGAGAGACCGGAGGGATATTCCAATGATGAGGACGCATTGAGGCTGGAGTTTGCAATCGATCTGGGGGTGGATGGATCAGAAGCCACTGGCGGCCTCGGACATGCAGGGAGAAGACATGGTCGGCGCGGACCGCAATGGGATCAAGGGGCGAATCTGGGGGTATCAGATGATGTAGCTCTGTTGCGAGAAGCGGCGGACGCGGCATCACAGGTGGAAGAAACTCCCCTAGAAGAGGTGATTGCACCTATCAGTATTCTATGATTGTATATGTATATTATGAGAGGGTAATAAGGGAAATAAAGGAATTATGCCAATAGAGTCCGGAAGTGACAAAACGTTAAAGTGGGTAGGCCAGTGGAGGGGGTCAGGCAGCCAATTGTAGGCACGAAAGGCATGGGAGTGCATCGGGCGGCTACGGATAAGGTAGACAGCCGGCAATTGTAACTTCAGAAGGCCGGGGAAATTGTCGGGCGGACGGTGACAGGCTGGAGCGGACAGTAGGGCATCTAGCGGACGAGATGGATTGGGCAGGGAGGAGAGCAAAAGTTTGAGAGGGGAGAACGTCCGCCGGATCCAGGAGAATAAGCAAAGGGTTCGGGGGGTGTGGGGAGAAGAAAAGAGCATATGGGGGGGTTCGGACGAAAAAGGACTAGGAGACGGACTGGGAACGTTCTCCCCGCTTCTGCTTTTTTGTCCGAACCCCCCCACACGTTCTGTTCTTCTGCCAGCACCTCTGGAACCTTTGCATATTTTCCCGGATCCGGCGGACGAAATCACGGCAGAATAGGGTATCATGGGAAAATGGGTGGCCGACAGGGGTGTGTGGGAGAGGGTTGGGAGTAGATAAGTCCCGGCCACAAGGCGCCTGCGAAGAGGAGCCTGCGGACAGGGGCATTCAGGGTTAGAGGAGGTAGGGGTTATGCGCTGGGTGCAGTGTTGGTAGGGAGAACTGTGCCAGGCTGCGTCCTGTGCCTCCAGACACAAAGGGACCGCGTCCAGACGAAACCAGTGCGGGCGTTCGCATCAGGAACTCGAGTTTACTTTATATGCGCCTCTAGCGTCCGGCGCACCAGGCGAACAGAAGGCACCAGGACACAAGGTAATATTTTCGCGGATGTGTGGACCAGGACCAGGGACCTAGAGTCCGAGTAAATCGGCGGGACCTTCGTGCTGGGTGGTAGACCAGGAGGTTCAAGGGGACTAGGGGTAGCGAGGTGACTTCAGGACCAGCAGAAACATTTTGCTGATGTATCCTCCAACTGCTTCTCATACCAGGTTCCTATAGGGAATGCCTCTACCATTATAGTCTTGCATGCAGTCTACCATCACACTCTCCACAGCTTGTATGAGTTGTTGCTATTGTGTATTAGCCTCTAGGGCAGGTGTGGTCTTATGCCAAAGCGAGTTTTGTAATGTTGTATAAGAGAGACCACAGAGGGTGGCCATTTTGCATACTGAGAGCTCAGGATGGTCAATCCTGTACTTCAAAACAGCTAGAATTATCACCTCCCTCTCACCCTTCCTAGAAGACATCAAAAATCAGATTTAAATGGCTTATTGTTTGAAATCAGAAAGTTGTTGTTGTCCTGTATTGTGAAGGAAATCTTCCAGGAAAGTTGCCAAGATGGAACATATTAGTCTGCCTCAAATATTTGCTGCCTTGATCTGACCTTTTCCATCTGATATTTTACAGATATATGGAGTAGGTCTATAGCTTCTATTATGTGAAATATTGGGTCCCGGGGGGGCAAGAATGAATTGGTGGTTGCAATTTTTTATGTTTTTACATGGAGGCCGAGACTGACCTATTATTAGGGGGTGACCCATAACTAGGTATAATACGTTAGACCTTTCGTATACTTGTATGAAGTAATTAATTTCAGCTCTGAATAGAAAATGTGAAGAGAACATGTGTAGAAATGAAGTAATAATTGCTAATTCCAGAAAAAAGGGCTTCTGTTAGTTGTAGTATTCAGGAATTAGCAATGATCTAGATTGTTACATAGACTTGATACTGATTATCAACCATATACTAGTAGGGAATGTAGTCATTCAGCCAATAATTTCCTCTGCTACCAGACCTATTTTGAGTATAACTACTTTCTCTGGATGCGACAGGTTTTCAATCTTTGATGTTATGCAATATTTACAGATAATAATAATATATGAGATATTCGTAGGCTGGTCCTTTTTATATCAATTAACTATTATTTGTCCCAATAATATCCTGTAATCAGCATATCATAATAGTACTGGTAACAGACCAACTCCTCATGCTTTATGTCCAATTTGAGGCTTTAAAAGGCTTTGGAGTTTATATCAGTTAATTTTCTGAAATTGTTCTATTGTTAATTTACTCTCCTGATATTATAGTATTGGTTATACTCCAAGTCCTCTCAGTTGACTTCCTGGAGTCTCAAACAAATATTTAATCCTCTTACTTAGCTCATCGTACAACTGTAGCCTGATTCTTTAAACACTGCATAATTCTCTTGCCCTATACATGCTTTCTCATGATCTAGTTTCTTGGTATATCAACCTTTGTTTTATAATTTGGCCCATTATAGCCCTTTTATATCATGAGGGATATGAGTCAAATGTGTATTTTGGCTAATAGGAAGAGCAGAATAATACAAGTGAAGATACCAGGATAGAGTAGATAATAGTGATTCAGGGAAATAGAGAAGAGGAAGCAGTTTTTAAGAAAGATAGTAGAGGAAACACTGAAAGTGACAGAGGGGAAAACCAAATGGATAATTGAGAATGCTGAGCTAAGTGGTTGTAGACAGCTTAAGCGTAGTTGTTAAAAGTGACTGCAATATATAATGGTTGCCAAGAGGGCTATCCCTTACATACTTATCAGATTAGTTGTTTATCAGATTTTCAGACACTCTTTTGAGATAACTATCTACAGTACTAGAGAGCCTTCACTATTTTTACCATAATCTTGCAAAATTGAAATATATTAAAATAATATGCTCAAATATTAAAGTATTGGGCTTTTGCAATATCTCTATTGACTTATGAAAGTAGCTCTTATTTTTTTCATACCTTTTTCCTATTATTCATAATAATATTAATTTCATTTCACTTAACTAGTTTTTAAACAATAATTCCCAAGGAAGATTTTGTTTTTTTAAAAATAAAAGTCACATATGATACTACTCATAGCACTTGAGACAGTCAGGTATTAGCATTGCTTGTTCCATTACAAAAGAATAATTATTTTGCCCAGTATTAGCTAGATATATTCCAATCTTATAGACATGTCATTCGCTCTCCATTACAGACAACTATTGGTAGTTTCTGTATTCTTTGCATTATTACCACTAATGTTTTTCAAAAATCATTTTATGAAACTCAAATATATTATAGAAAATTATATCCATACAATTACCTATTTAATGTATTTTGCATAGATTTTCTGTCCCATCAAGCCAAATCTTGGTTCCTATCTACAATACTTGAGTATAATTCACAACACATCACTCTATACGGGAACAATACTCGTAACACATTTACCACTGTTTAATGTTTATGTAAAAGACAGTCAAAAAGGAAGATGGTATCATCGATAAAAATTCAAATTGTCCGAGTCCCTTGTCCCATTTGAATTTGTGTCAGTATAGACTGTCTCAAGTACAGAGACCTAAAACAAACTTGCTTGGCAATTAATCTCTGTCCCAAGTGGTATGAGTAGTACGGTATAATATTATGTGAGTAAAAAAGGATATAATTCCTACTCCCGGGGGGACGTACTCAGAGATCTTCCGGGAGCCCGGGCACCTACGGGCTTTGTAAGATATGGGTATCCCCCGACAGGGAAATAATTCTGGCCGGACTGCCAACCTATTGCACAAGCCGGCCATGTGTTTGAATAGCCGGGTTAGTTTAGCAATTATCATAGGTTACTCTGAAAAGTCAGGTCGGTAATAAGCCGAAAGGGAAAAACTTAAGTTCTAGAGTGTGAAATGTCTTTTATAAAACTGAGGTTTCATGTAAAAAGTGAATGTGGTATCGTACCCCCCCCCCCCCCCTTCGCACCCCCGCATTAAACGCGGAGAGTAGCAACGCTCCTATAGTGAACGCCCATAGTAAAAATTAGTGAACGAGACTTTATAGTCTTATTTTTTCAGGTTTAGTATGGCTGGGCACGAGTGGAGTTCGTCACTTCGCATGTATCTCCAAGGCTAAGCATTAGGAATTCTGGCGCACAAGGCGATCTCACTACGTATTCATGGACATAGATAGTCAAAGTTGGAGTAAAAATATTGAAACCGCTTCAAATGCTATGATATCACAAAAGTAAGAGGGAAAAGCGAGGGGGAAAAAAAACAAAAAATAGAGAAAAAAGATAAGAGCTACGATCATGACAACTACCCGCAGTACAGGGCTTAAGCTAGAATACATGTTCCACCAAGTAATATCCATCAGTCGATAAATCCACCAGCAAAAACACCCATCGCATTCATATAACTCCCAGCGTTTTGCCCATGTTGTAATCCGTCCGTCCATCAATTCATCTGCTCCACCGCAACCCCAACTCCGACAGCTAGATCTTTTCCATCCGCAAGAGGGAAGGGAAACAAAAGAAAGTACTAAAGGAGTCTCGGCTCGGAATAGCGTTTAGTAAACCTCTTCCAAAGCGAAGCTTTTTTAGATTTACCCTTCTTCTTTAGGAAAGAGAAAGGCTGTGACGACGATAGCGGAAGATCCGGAGGCGGAGTCTGGTCAACAACACCAGAGGTAATACTCTCCTGAATAAGCCTTTCCAAAGACTCGGTTTTGGGGAGATCGATGGCAGGGCGGGCAAACTTGGCCGGCGGTGGAGGAGTATTTTGTGTAGTCGTAGCAGCAGATTTTCCAGCGGGGCGATTTTGTTTCTTATCCCCTTTGGCTGCCACCCCCCACGGCCTGCCGCTGCTTAATCGGCTTATACTCCTCATTGCTGGAGCTAGCTCCTCCACAATCCGGGCACCTTCGTCATCTCGGGCCTTACCCTTCACCATCGCATCTTGTCTATCCCGATGGTAACCATCTGCTACTCCCTCACAAACAACAGCGGTGGAACTCCCCGGCCGACCAACCGAACTCCCGATGCTACTAGGAGAAACCGCGCGAACCCATTCCCTCTCGCTATCGGTAATACCGTCAGCTTCGTTAAAGTTTGGATCCATCAATTCGTCCTCGGGTGGGATTCCCTCCATCCAGGCGTACACCCTGGCTTCCAAGGTCTGCATTCTCACTGGGTTGGTTGCGCTGGCTGTTTCGTCTTGTTGAGGGGGGCTATTGCTCTGACTGACGTGGTGGTTGTGGTATGCGGGAACGTAGGAAAAGTTGAAGTTTTGCGAATAGCCCTTGTGGGAGCGCTCGGTTTTGTCGCTGAACTGTGGCAGGTATGTTAGGACAGCCTCCATACAATGTAGCCTGGTTAAGCGAGAGAAGACAAAACTTACAGTTAAACATTTGAACAGCCTTTGAACAGGAGGACTAACACGGTGAGTGACGAAAAACTTTAGCCCGTCAATGGTGGTCTCTTTGAATTTGTCGAACATGGTTGTGTCAATGGTGGAGTTCCGGGATGGTTTTTCTCTTCCTCCTCTTTGTATTTTAGTGTAATGACGGCGGTGGGAGGGAAGGGTTTGGCCATCTTCTTAGGTCTTGTGCGGAATAAGCTGGGGTTTTTGTCTTGTTTTTCTTCCGGGGGTGATGGCGAGCGGAGAAATTGGGGCATTCAATTTCACTTTCGCTCCGGAACAAGGCTCTTTTACGACAGTGATGGCCTCTATAGACTACAGCGACGCTGCGACGAAAGCTACTAGTATGTGTATTCCTTTCATGTTAGGATTTTAAATTTTGGAGCTCAAATTCTAAAGTGTACAAACGGCAGGGGAGGCTTCGTTTTATACCTGCATTTTTACTAACATCATATCCACGGAGTTTGAGAGATCGCTTTGGCACTCTCGGCACCCACAGCGATCCCCGGTATGGGACGAAGTTCTCGGAGCACCTGTGAGGAGTAAATATGGTAGATGTGATACCTTCATATCCGCTGCACCCAATCCATGTGCAAACTTTAAACTGCGCATGAAGTCCATCTAATGACTAGACATGCTACATCGGTACCTAACACAGCACACTAGACAATCTCTCAAAAGCCGCATGACTAATATGGTGGGTTTAGGAGCATTCCGGGGTCATCCACAGCTCCTTAAGAGTCCTTATGGTTCTCTAGAAATTCTGTTTGGATCGTCGCCTAGCATGATTATCACCGCTTTTCGGACATCTAAAACGTACGAACCTCAAACATTAACCTGTTCACCCTAGATTTTTTAGAAGCCTTTTGGTATGCTCTATGGAACATTACAATAACTACCCATCTCCCACTCGACAAAGCTCAAATTCCCCATACAATAAACTCTCAAGTACGATCCCGCCTACACATCACTCAAAATCTCCAAAACCCGTCCAAAACTGCGCATCCTCAACCTCAGGCGCCCACCCCTTCACCAAATCCTCAGGCTTTCCACGCTCCCTCCAATCTACCGCTTCCCTAAGCGCCAGTTCTCTCAAAACAGGGAACAGCACTACATCCCCAAGGCCTGCAATCTCAAACTTCCCCACGAGCTCACACTCAACAAGCGCGCTACCTAGACATTGCCCTAGATGAACCAACGATTTCTCCGTGAGCCCTGTCTCCCGAAAGCATAGTCTTAGCACCGTGACCACTTCCGAGAATTCCTGCGCAAAGGTTGCTATATGCTCGTCTTGAAGGGATGGCGAAGTTATCTTTCCGGTTGCGGTTAGGTGCGTTAGATTTTGTAGATTGCGTGGTATAGCGAGGAGCTCCCGCGGTGGGATTTCAATGTGAGAAGGGGTGGAGGTGTATGTTACACACAGGTGCTCCAACTCCGGACAAGCTTTGGAAAGGTTTTCCAGGAAGTTCTCCGCGGGGTCCACAAGTATAATTTCCGCCCTTGCTAGATTTCTCAGATCTCTAGAGAGAAGCAGCATCCCCGCAGCCGATGCGGTGCACGTCAAACCCACCAAACCCGGGAACAGATCTTGGCCATTTGTGTGCGCTCGCGCGGAAACGACAAAGTCTTGGGTGACAACCCCGCCGATTCCCAAAATCTCTAAACCCTGACGGGAAGACAGCTCGCAAAACACCTCCTTTGTTATTAACCTCTCCATGCCGTACATGAGTACAACTCTCTTCAACTCCCTCGCGCCCTGCAAGAAACGTAGGAAACCCGCCGGTGTAACTACATCGCGTGGATTATCGATGAGGACTTCCTCTAACAACGGACATTTTTCCTATTCCCCCATTCGTCAGCCCCTCTCCCATCCACTGCGTATCACGGGGACTCACGGCTAAATCGCTCAAAAACCCATCGTCCAGCACACCCCCAAAGAACTCGAAGACGCGTAGCCCGGGCTGAAGATATGGTTCTAAAAGTCGCCCGGAGTAATTATCTTCTGAAGAATCGATAGTAACCGAACGAAGATTCGGCAGAGGAACGTTCCGGAATAATGCGTGATGCTTGCATTCCTGGGATGCCAGGTCCAAGTACTGTATCTCGGCAGCGGCAGTGACAAGATCGGCTTCGCTGAGAGTTAGCAGAGGTGAGACTTGAGTCGGTTCCATAGCGCGTGCAAAGTTGTGGATTAGGTTAGTTTCTCTTTTAATGTCGAATTTGGTATGGTGCGGTTTGGTGTGATGTCGTGTTGCAGGGGAGGGAGGGGTTACGATAAGCGGGACACGGACGTGCCAATAAGGTTATCGCTTAGCTTATCAGCATGCAGGCTGCACACGTCATAAAACGGTACGTACCCGCATGTCTGACACTTGCCAAGACGGGCGCCGGTGCGGTTGTTCCCGCCTCCGGTCTGTTGAGCGAAGATTTGCATGATCCAAATTTAGGGCTAAAGGAGGGGCGGAAGGGGGGGAGGGTAAGGATTTGAATCGGAATCTCGTAAGAATTATTGTAGAATAATTGAACCTCGTGTTAGGACGTTTGAGTCGCTTTTGCTGGTAAAGTCGGGCACTTGGAGGATGCTTTTTTTGTCTTCACCTTGGGGCTCAGCAGCTAGTTTCCGCTGCGGTTTCATCCCCTGATGCATGAGAGGGAATTTTAGAAACAACCTACAAGTAGCACGAGGTTGAATTATTCAGATTCTTACAGCTGGAGCCGGCTTGCTCAAGAGCTTTTTTGAGAAGGACGGGTACGGTACTTGAGGCGGATTTAGCGCGGTCTGATTTTTCGAGGCTTATGGTGTGAGGGTAAGCGAGCCTGAAATGAGGCTCTGGATATTTTTCGTGTCAACCGGTCGAGCTGTGTCTGACTGAGCAGGGATTTGTTGTGGGTTACCCGGCTAAGCCCTGAACCCTAAGTGGAACGTGAGTTGCGATCCCCGCACCCCAAGAACGAACCCTCCCAAACTCTAAACCTAGGTTAAGATACCCAACCGAGCTGCCGGCAGACCTTGGAAATTATACTATCATACTATGGCACGGCTGCCTCGGCGTGGAGAGTAATTTACCAGCAGACTACCACTTAAACTCCACAACGCCAGCCGAAGAGGGACAAGACACGTGGCTTGACCGAAGCACAACTTACGATATCACTCTCCTTTCCTGAAAAAAGTGTGATGCCATTCATAAATGCTAAATGTTTTACTAACTAATTTGTACAGGCTACGACACCTAAACCGGTAGGGCCTCTCTTGGTTCCTCGCGGTCGTCTTACTTGTCTCTGAAATATCGCGGTCTCCACCCCCCCAAGGCATTTCGTAAAAACTCTCGAAATTCACTCTCAAATCATCCACTGCAATCAGCGAGACCACGATTGGCCTGGTTTTGCGGGGCGATAGAGCCGCGAATACCGGTTAATGAGGCCCAACACATTCAGCGGGCTAATCTCGTTGCGCATCGAGCAAAGTTATTCCTCCCAAGGAGCTTTTGTCACTCTAGCCAGAATACAGCATCAGCAGCGATAGTGGATTTCAAGGGTTTTTACGGTAATGGTAATTATTAATGGGGTCTTGGAATGAGCCCTCTGGATAGGATTTAACCTACCGAATTTGTCGCATCATAATGGTTGGTAGCGATAGGGATTATGGGTATTTATGGTTAACTACACCCCGGAGGTTGTATGTATTTTGAATCATATATAGAAGTATGACTTAAGAAAAGAAGAGAAGGGAGGATGCAGATTCGTAAAGTAACCTCATCATCGCGCTTGGCTTCTCCGCCGACCAAAAACTCAATGAAGGGGGAGCATAAAATGAGACGCCAGTAAATTACAACACTCATAGTGATAAATCACTTCACTAACCTGCCCACTTGGGGTGTGTCCCCCTCACAATCTATCCCATCTCTAGCGTCCCCAACTTCTTCTCCCTCCGCCTCTTATTACCCCCACTACCCGAGGGTTTTTCAAAAAGGCCTCCAGAACGTGAGCTACATGCCATTGGCTTAGGTTACGGAGGTGCCTGCAAAATATAATGCTCTAAAGCCATGAATTGCTCCACGAGTGGATCCCTTCTCTGTTTCCCATTCTGGGGACATTAAAAAAAAAAAAGGTCGAGTACACACATTACTGCCCTACCGGTAACATCCCGCGCCTCATCTAGCCATCCAACCTATTATACCTTGTTGCAGCTGCTCTAGCAACACTCGAATCACGGCATTTCCCCAGGTAACATTGTTAACGTGGGTAAACCCGGCGGGCCCAAAGAGCTTAACCTCTGCAATCCATCTACAATTTAGCCCTCCGCGAGTGAGATCCCTTCTGCACGTGCTTCGGCGTTCACTCCTTTCTTACTTCCCCTCACTCCGGTTCAATAAGCCGGCTCGATGCGTGATCTCCTCCCAACGGACCCTAGTAATTTGCGGCTGCCCGAGGGGTTGCTCGTGCGCACGCGCGAGCTTCGTTATGAGGACGATGCCCTCCATCAGGTACCGTTACACGAGGTTATTTTCGCCCCTTTTCCGGCACAGGAGGACCTCTGCTATCTAGGAGCTTACGGGTCCCATAGACGATTTAACTCCTGCACGGAGGTTAGGGCTGTGCGGAAAAGGGGGCGGCTTTCGCCATGCCGACTTGTGCGGACTGGGCCTTTCCCGGGCCGAGGGTATGACATGGGCTAGGGCGCGGGATTGCGGATCCACAAGACGAGCAGGAGTGTTGCGGCGGGGGTCTTCGTAATAGAGTCTCGCGCTGTGCGATACGGAGGGACTGCGCTCATCCAGGAACGGATCGGCGGTGTCATTTCTGGTGGTGGAATGGGCTGGTAGGGAGGGTAATAAGGAGGTAGCGGGGCAAGGAAACGGGTACTAGAGGGTATTATTGTGGATTGGACAAGGAATGCAGAGGTTGTTGATCTGAGGCTGCTGAAACCGCTGCAGGAGCTGCGGATCAGCAACCCCAGAGCGGCTCTAATTGCGGCGTCTCCCGAACTCCTTGTAGGAGAGGAAGGATTGAAGTAGTGCTGTTTTTGTTATCGGTGGTATTCGGGAAGGCCATCGCTGCTGGCGGGGTTGATGGCGCTGTGAAAAGCTCCCACCACTCCTCCCATCACAGGAGGATCCCGGAGTTACGATAGGTTTTAGCCGTCCATTCCACCCCCACCACCCCATAACGCCAGTGCCCCTAAGCTTGCGCCCTCAAAATCATGATCTACTATACAAATATTTCTTACTCTCCAATAGCTCTATGACCTGCGCATTACCAAGGCTCAACGAAAAAAAGTGCGCTCATGTCTTAATTGCTCCACCATGTCAGACTACGTCACTTGGCGCCAACTTGAGCAGCAGCCTGGGTGGCATGCTACCGGTAGCGCAGTACATAATTTTGGAATAAGCTATGGCATCATGGGCAAGTATTAAAACTGGTTCTGGGCGGCGCTGCTGGTAATAGTTTCTCAAATTTCTCCTGCTTCAGGTATATCAGACAAAAGGCATTTTGACATAAGTTACTCGTGCCAGTGGACGCGAATCTGCGCCTAGAAAATTTGTGTAACGAAGCTGAGATCAAGTGCTTGGAATCTTGTCAGGGAGGCTCAAGGTTGTACTGTACAACCAACCCCGCTTCTCCTCAATTTCAAATAATTGCGTCAACAGACCCCAAGTTAATCAACACTTTGCTCTCTACAACATCCACAGCGGCGGAAATTAGAAAATGTCACAAGCTTTTAGTAATAACCATAACTCTTTTAACAATATTACAAACACCGTTAACTACGTCACCCCCGATGATGAGTCCAAAATATTGGCGTGGCTGTCTCCATTAGAGCCACGGGTAAGGCATCGAGACATCGGAACCCAGCGGGTGGACAGTATAGGGGCCTGGCTACTCGAAACTCAGGAATTCAGAAGCTGGCATAACGGTAGTAGGGGGGATGGATCTCATCATCCCACCTTATTCTGCCACGGAAATCCCGGAACGGGAAAAAGCTATATCATGTAAGAGAGTGTATGACTGCCGGAAATCAAATAATGGTATTGCTGACAGATTGGGATGATAGCTCGCTGGTGATAGATAAGTTGTGCGACGAGGCCGGGGAGGAGGATGAAGATACTGCCGTTGCCTGTTTTTACTTCGACTTTGCTTCCCGGAATGAGCAGTCACCGGTAATCATGCTCGGCTCCTTGCTGCGACAGCTTGTTAGCGGATTGGACGGAATTCCTGAAGCGGTAATCCGGTCTTTTCGAAAGCAGACAAAGGTTATTGGGGGTAGAGGACTACAAGTGTCGGGAATTTTGAAGATGTTCCAGGCTATCACAACAACAAAACGCACGTTTATATGCGTTGACGCACTTGACGAATGTGTGCCAGAGCATCGAATGGTGATTCTTGAATCACTAGGACAGATCGTGCAAGGGTCGTTAGGTGCGCGCATATTTTTGACAGGAAGATCCCATGTCCAGAGTGAGGTGGAAAGGAAATTGAATGGAGCGGCAGCCTTCGTTTTGATAGAGCCTACGAGAGGTGGTATTATTAAGTATCTGCGTGAGAAACTCAGGAAGGACACTACGCCGGAGATGATGAGTAGCACATTGGAGGCAAATATTATAGAAGGTATTCCCGAAATAAGCTCTGAAACGTATGTAGAAACCTGTTTAGGGGCAAAACTGTGCAAAGCTACCTTAGACTGATAGCTGACATTCAAATCTAGATTCCTACTGGCTTCTCTTCACATCGAGGCAATCCTGCAAGAAACTAGTATCGCTCGCCGAGGAAAAATGCTCAAGGCAGTGAAAGATGGGGCAGGGTTAGGGGATGCATATGGTGCGACTCTAGAGCGGATAGAGGCCCAGGGTGGGGAAAAGACAAAACTAGCGATGGCCACTCTCCTGTGGATCTGTCACGCAGAACGGCCGTTAAAGGTGGATGAGCTTCGTCACGCGCTAGCAGTGGAGATAAGAACGACCGATTTCGATAGTGAAAATGCTCCTTCGATCGGTGCAATACTAGGTTGCTGTCAAGGACTGATCACTGTGGACAAGGAAGCTTCCACTGTCCGGTTAATCCACTTTACAGTCCAGGAGTATCTCTGTGCCCACCCGGACCTCTTCAGTCAACCTCACACGGTAATTGCCGAAGCCTGCTTGACTTATTTGAATTCGCAACAGGTCAAGAACCTCTCATCCCACCATCCCCCAAACCACCAAACCATGCCATTCCTCAACTATTCTTCGAGGTATTGGGGAACACATGCGAAAAGGGAACTCTCGGACCACGCAAGGGCCCTTGCGCTAGATCTTTTGAATCAGTACGAAGATCACTTATCCGCCCTATCACTCTTGAAACAAATACTGGATCCAAGATATGTCGGAGATGCAGATGGTTCCCCGCGCTTCTCTGGATTACACTGCGCGTCTTTCTTCGGAATTCATGAACTTGTGACCGCATTTATTAATGGAAAAGGTTGCGAGATTAACCAAGGCGATTGCGGCGGCAATACACCACTCTTATGGGCGGCCAAGAATGGGCATGATAGAGTGGTCAAGCTACTTGTCGAACAGGAAGGTGTCGATCCCGACAGGCCAAATAAAGGAGGTTTGACACCGCTCGCGTGGGCTGCTGAAAAAGGACATGAAGGGATTGTCCAGCTACTGCTAGAGCGGGACAGTGTCAACCCTAATATGCTAGATAACCAAGGCGGTACACCACTCATTTGGGCGGCTAATT
>Ga0307507_10007988_pt1 | contig 14928 bp, 8 predicted proteins | sample 7_EM_MG_FD_207223 | JGI IMG/M metagenome (GOLD analysis project Ga0307507, IMG submission 207223) | Populus trichocarpa ectomycorrhiza microbial communities from riparian zone in the Pacific Northwest, United States - 7_EM | ecosystem: Host-associated > Plants > Roots > Unclassified | place... | reverse complement strand
AGACTGCGGTCTCCTCTACGAAAAGTGATGTCAATTCTACACCGAAGATAATGAGGGGGTGGCTAGTAGGAACTCTGGGATCTAAAGATTAAAACATCTTCCTGTTTGTCCAAAGTGAATAATTGCATTAAACATTTGTATAAATTAGTCCCACATAGATCAAATTGAAGGCAATGGCTATTGCAGTTGGTATGCTGTCATTGCCTCACAGAATATGTCTCTGTAAGATGGTGCTATGCATCCCAAATGTGGGAAATTGCATTACCTTACACCAGACAAATTGTCTGACATTTATTCAAAACTGACAGAAGTAGGTATTTGTGACATTGATTTTTCCAATTTAGTAGGTATCCAGTTTGGCATGATTCAAGTGCCTCGTAGGCAAAGGTTTTGTGAGCTGCTGCCATGCATCCCCATGACTAAAGTCAACTCATTAATCATTTTTTAATTCTTAAAATTTTTCAAATACTAAAAAATAGTTAAGCTCTTCATCATTGTGGCTCACAGGTTTCTGGATTGACATCAATGGGGATTCTTGGCCTGTGCCAACCCAGCTATAAGGAAAAGATGAAAAGATCCAGAGAAAGAGGTGCAATAGAGAGAAGTGAAAAAAAACAGAACTTCAGCAGTAGACTTGGGAATATAGTCCTGAAGAAACAGTGCATCAGAAATTGAAGAAATAAAAATCTCCATCAATGACTCAAAGCTCAAGAATGCATATTCAAAGTGCATCATCCAACCATAACAATGTGCAACGAAGTGTAAAATATGAATCTCATTAAATAAATGAAAAAAATGAAGAGAGGCATGTATCAAAATTAATCACCTTTTCAGTACGACAATTAGGATCACAACTATGATTAATAAAACGCCCCAAATTTCCCTTCGCACATGCGTCAATTACCTGAAAGGAGGGAAAATGTGGATTACAAAACAGCATGAAACAATTGTGGCGAGATAATTAGATATATATATATATATAAACCAGCGGACATCAAACAAAACTATAAATCCATTCAACATAGAGAAATGAGACAAAAAATAAAACAAGTCATTGCAAGAAAATTATATGGTACATCTGGTTAAAGGTGCATCATTAGTACCAAGCAGAAGTTAGAAGTTAATATTTGAAATCATAAAATGATTGTTATTTTAGTGAACTTTCAAGCGATGATGTCAGCAATCAAAGGACACCTAACACATTTATAAATAATCTCTACAAATCTAACAATTAGAGGGCCCAGGTGCATCAGATACCTCTTGGCAATTTTAACCAAACATATAAACTGAAAAGTTGATAAGGCAGTAGATACTAAATAGTGTAAATAATGCCAAAAGTTCTGTCTGGTGACAAGTTAGATATAAAGACCTGGAAACTACCACCAGTACTTTCATCACAGCATTTAGAAGCTGCCTCAGAATCAGATGCATATGCCGTGGATCATTGGCTTTCAATTCCAGTGTTTTAGTGTTGATTAAAGCAAATTAACTTGTAAATAATGAAAGAAATATTATTAAAGAAGAAGAAGAGCTTCAGCAAACCTCACTGCCATCCAATGTCATGAAGTAGAAATGTTTGTGACCCTTGGAAGCATAATCTTTTTGCCTTGCTTCATAAGCATGCACATCAAGCACCTGAATGAACCTATATTAGAAATTTGGAGGAAAGAAAATAGAAAGAAATTTGCATGCGCATTTTGAACTAAATCTTTCTTTTGGTGGAATAGCCATGTATGCATGTGGATAGTGCGAGAGAGATCAAACTATCACAAAAAGGCATATTAACTTTAATTATTGAGCACTAGTTGGATAATCCAAATGTGAATTGAATTAAGCTGATCTCAGAGTTGGCCAGGAAAGTATACATCCATAGAAAGTTTTGAAGTGATCTAGTACCACTCACCTAATATGATCATGCATCAAACATATTATATGCAAGTAAACTAGCATCAGAGAAAACCCGGTATGCCTATGACTTCCAACATTGGCTCAAAGCCCAACTCATGACAAAGTTCATATCTGATCAGCAGCCTACAAAAAATTAAAAGAAGTTACCTCTCCAACGTATTCAATAAGGAATTGCCCTCTGGATATATCCTCATCCAATCGCAGTCCAAAACCTTTCTTCCCACATCGCTCCCATGTCATTTTGGCATAATTGCGCTTTTGGAACTGCAAAATGATACTTAGACTAATTTTTTTAGAAAAACAAATACTATTATGAGAAGTGAAATAATTATTACTATCTGCGAAAGGTAAGCTATGTAACCTGTTGATTTGAGCAATGGTCCCCACATGGACAGGTTCCTTGAACACACTCAATATTAAGCATTCGATTCAAGCATTCATCTCCACAACCTAACCGACCGGCCACAGGTGCTTTGCAGTAACAAACCATGATCTGTTTAAAAAATATGGAAAATTTTGTCAAAACATAAAATTTAGAGAGGCCATGGCCTAAACAAACATTCCAAAAAAGTTGCTCCTTTTACCAACCTAATGAGTGTTAAAAAAGAAATATCTGGATTTACACAGATCAGAAATGGTGGAATGGGGGGGGGGGGGGGGGGGGTTGACAATTTGAGCAAAATACATGTTAAAGATTTAAAAAAAAATTCTGTGCCCACTGGGTATATTAGAATGTAAGAGTCAAGGATTGATACCTACAATACCTAGGTGTGTCCATGCTACTAAATAAATACAGGAAGTCTCTAGTAATAAAAAACACAATGACAGACAAATCGCAAACAAGAATACAAACAACTTTATAGCGGGGAGAGAATCATGTCAATTATGCTTCTTCAAAAAACAAAAATCTAAAAAACGATGGATTGACACTTATCCTAAAACTAGTGATATCATTTACTCTTGAAGGAAACCACAGGAAGATACATGGATGCAGACAGTTCAGCACAATCACACCTACTAAAACTAGGAATGAAAAAACACCATGAATAGCAGAGGCACTAGCAAAGTTGGAACATTATAGATTGGTACAGAACAACAACAGCATCCAAGGGCAAAACCAAAGGCACACAAATGTCAGCATCATAAGAAAATAAATTAATTATCAAGGAAGATCGTTTCTTTGTAGCATTAGAAGTATAAAGCAGATTTCTAAAAGAAAAGGATAGTACAATTGTCATGTTAGTGATTGTGGATAGCCTAAGCCATGATTAAGATTAATCATCGTCAGTAACAATCATCCTCAAAGGGGTGTGGTTTTGACCTAGGATAGCACACTTCATGGATGAATGTATGTGTTGATCAAATATGTTGCATGACACAATAACATTTGCACATTTTTTATTCAGATTGCAACAGCAAACTATCACCCTCTCATACTCGGCACTTTTCAAAATATTTTCTAATTCATGACATTTTTCCCAGAGTAACACAATTCCTTGAGACATACACTAATCTAGATCTATATGAGAACCAACGCTACCAAGTTCATAAACATATTTTCTTGCTAATTTTACCACTTTCATGTTACAGTACTAAACTAGCCAGGTCTAAATGTGAGCCATTATGTATGATAGCCATCAAGACATCCCAGAAACCAAGCCCATAGCCATCTGAGATAGTGTTTGACTTGCCATAACTCAACATTAGGTGCACACATGCTGCTTAAGACAAAGCACATGTCCTTCCTGCCAGCTACCACTTAACAAAAAGATGCAATTCTCAAAATCTAATGCGAGTCAGATCACAGCAATGCATAATTATTGTAACATTGATAGGCAAAAATAAAATTGATTCAAATTCAGACCTCATCAATAGTTTGAGTTTTACGGCTACGGTGCAGAAACTGATTGGTAGTGATGCGTGTAAATTCATACTCCTTGGAAACTATAAAAGAAGTAAAATATCATGTTAGGTGAAAAGGTGAAACCCTTATGAATCAAAGCACAGGCCCTGCTTCAAGCTTGTGTTTGATCTTGCTTCTCTTCTATGCCTACCAAATGCTTCATACCTGATGTCTGTCTACATTCCAATTCCATATAATTTGAAGGGGCATCGCAACCATCCTCATCAACATCTGATATGCCCAACTCTGCATTTATTTCTGCATTTGACTTCTCTTGGGGGAAGGAGCAATCAGCAAAGGCTTTATTCATGTTGTCCTTGCAGATCCTAAGAAATCAAAAGAAAAAAGAACAGATGACAATGTTAGAGAATCGAAAAGGAGACAGTGAGAAAGGAGGGAACAGAAGAAGGAAACAATTAGAAAGAAGGGAACAGAAGAGGGAAGCAGTAAGGAAGGAGGGAGTTGGCAGAAATGTTTGTAATGCTGGAAGGCAGCTCCCTCTTACACTCACACCAAAACAAGATGACTTGAGCTTTCAAATTGAGATCATAAGAGAAACCATACATATCATTAATTTTTGCCAGCTCAGTAAGTTGCATGGCCTTAAAAGAAATATGGAAGCTATTCATCCTCAAGAAGCAATACCCAAATATCAATTTCATTGGAACCAAAGCTGAGAAAAGAAAGTTTGGAGCACACACAGACTCCTAGCCTAGTCGAGCAAGATTGAGTACAAGGTCCATGGGACTATTGCATAGTTGATTCATGCCCAAAAAGGAGAAATAAATTGATTGAAAGAGTGGCCATCTTTCTCCTTGACCAAAGCAAACTTAATCAAGCAGGTAAGAAACATATGGTTGAGACTCAAGCCAAGATATTTGATACTTGTATATCCTCGGAAATTTCAGAAGTCCTTTTTTTACCTGTCTTACCTGTACAACTAACCCTATTTGAGAGGCTAAAGAGCCCGTAAGGTCAAGCCGTTTTCGGTCAACTGTCCTTCAGAGGATACATGTCGCAAGCATGAAAGTTGATAAAAGTTGCATTTGAATGTCTGTATCGTGTGTCCTAGTAGTGGCAAAACATCAGTCCACTTTTTTTTTTTTTTTTTGCACTGCTTTGTCCCAAGGAGTTCATGGAATAGGACTTTGGCGATTAGCGATTACTGTGTATGTCCAAAAACCATGGAAATGCTGTTGTATATATATGTTTTCTAGGTTTGAGGAGAGATAAAAATGGCAAGATTTTTGAACTTGTACAGTGTTTGTATTGAAGCTCAAATGAAGAGAAATGCTAAAAAAACAATCAGCAAGAGTCAACAAGAGAATTTTTCAATTATTCAACCAACTGTCTTTGGGATCACCGGGTAATCATGCCCACTGCATGGTGTTCTGCTCTGGAACATTTAAATACCCTTAGTTCTTTTTCAGAATGATTTGATGGCTCCTGTGGATTAAGATTCTCATGCTAATTTGGAAGAGCTCTTAACCTCGTCATTGAACCTAAACTCGTGCTAATAAAAAAAAATTTCTTAAGCAAATAAAAGGAATAGATATGTAAAGGGGTGTGCATGCAGCAGAAAAAGTTAAAAAAACTGCAAGATAAATAAAATGACTTGTAGGGTGAAAGATAAAGTACCATTGGCAATGTGTTTGACTAATAGATTCTACAAGTCGAACTGGAATACGCCGCCATTTAAGACAATCATCACAGCGAACCCAAGCATTATCTGGGGATAAATTTTGCTCCATTACACCACTTGACGGCGTGTCCAAATCAGCTACCTCTTCTGCAGCAGTATCCTCAACAGCATCAATTTTTCCATTTTCATCTGCAGTATGATTACAGCGATACTTCATGTCAGAGCAGAATGCTTCTTGACCTTTGGTATAACAAAAGGGTATATTGAGTGCCATGAGGGCATGACTGCAAAACCATAAAAAAATCAAATCATGCAACATAAACAATTCAGTACCTATTTCTGGATCATCATCAACTTTGTAAAAAACATGATCACAAACACTCTTCCCCTTGGCTTTGTTCTTTTTAACTGACTTCCTATCGTTTCCTCTATCCTTGCAACCATTTGCCCTCCGGCTTTTTGCAGAGTCGGAGACTTTGGACCTTCCCTTGTTCACTCCATTTCCCCTGGATTTAGTTGAAGGAAGAGGATTCTTTGAAATCTGTGATTCTGATGACCTAAGCTCAGCATCCAGTCCACCAACACATATTTTAGTTTCCATACTGATTTCTTCTGTCAAAACCTCTCCAGAGACTTCAAGTTCAGTCTCTCTTGACAAAGGTACCTGTTCTGCGGAACATTCTTTACTGCTTGGTGTGTTGATCAAACCATTCACACTGCTGGATGAAGTAAGAATCTCAGTAGAGGAAAGGCCATCAGCCTTTCTCTGCCTGCCCCCACGTTTCTTTGCCAATTTAACTTTGTTTAAGCTTGCCGCAGCAGGTGAACAGTTAGCGGCTTGAGGGAGCCTTTCTTTCTTTTTTCCCCTCCTTTTACCATTACCCCCTTGATCTGTAGCAAAAGCCTTAGAAGAAGACAGAACAGCATCATGAAAATCTTCTGGACATCGTGCATCGACTTGGCCCTCGGCAACTAAATTGATAACTTCTGAATCTGGTGAAGTTCCAGGATCTGTATACCTCTTCTCAGTTGTTGCTCCCAGTGCTTCAACCTCTGTATGGAGAGGAACCCCGATATAATCTTCCACAGTATCTCCAGGTGACTTTTCAAAAATCACCATGCCCTCCATATCTTTGTTTGCAAGATTTACATCCATGCCATAAGGATCGCAATGTAACTCTGCCTTCAACTTAATATCAAAAGACTGAAGCTGTTTTCCAGCTCCCTCTTCAGCCACATTATCTTCAGCATAATGGACTAACTTTGACATTTCAAAACTGGTTTCCTGATATGACTCAACCCCATAATTGCTTACAAGTTCAGCAGATGCTTTTGTATCAATTACCTCTGGGATCATAATCTTCGGATTAGCTTCAGTTTGACAAGCTTCTTTTCCCACTTTAACTTTCAAACGAATGCAACTAGCTGAAGCACAGCCTTTCTTGCTAGACCTTTGTGACCTTCCACCAGCACGATTATTCCGCTTTCTGCTTCCTCTGCCACCCCTTGCTTTTTGTGATCCATTATTCTCAATTTCATCAAGTCTGGGACCATCAATCATTGTAAATGCATGTGTAATATTCCCCAACAATCCCCAAGCAGAAGACCGAGCTGGTTTGGAGAAACAGCTTCGCTTCCTTGTCACACTTTTGAAGACAGTCTCAATACCTAGATGAAGGTTTGGGACTTTGGTTGTATTTCTAGATTTCCTTGCAGCCCTTTTTGTCTGGGCCTTCCGGCTTGATTTGCGTACTCCATTGCTCCTTTGTGAAGATGGTGATGCAATGTCATGACACTTGGTTTCAGAAACACTATCAATGCTGACATGATTCTTTGCTTCATTGACCGTCTCTCCAGAACAGTCACCTGCACTGTTAGAGTCAATAGCACCATGTGGTGATACCTGGGCATATATATCAGCTCCTATCCTGGCTGAGGCATCGCTTTCCTGCTCTGGAACCCTCTCTATAGCTAGACCATTGACAACCTTAGAATCTAGTTCACTTGGTATCAGCTTCTGCTCATCATGATAAACACTTTCTTCTGGCAAACCAGTCATGGGCATTAATTTCAAGGTCCTCTCGAGGCCCTGTGATGACAACAACCAATTGGAAGTAGTAGTATCTGTCGCATCTAAAGCATCACTTGTTTCCTCCATAACCCCTCCTGCAATGAGACAGCTAATGATCTGATCACCCTTCTGGTCATCCGGCTGAAGACACTTGCTTGGTGGACATGTAACAGTTGTTGATTCCAAATGCATTCCATGGTCAAGTGAAGGCAATATTTGGTCTTGATTATCAGTCTCTAACCTAGTTAAAAGAACACTTCTTTCTTTTGGAACCACAGTAGGAGACGTACCATCATACTGCTTGTCCAGTTCAACACCATAACCATTCACTGAAATTAATCCAGCAGGGATTTCACAGCCTGACAAAGGTCCTATTTCATTATGAGTAGCAGTCTCTATTGCAGCTAAACCATCACTTTTTTCTTCCATGAATCCTTCCATACTAATACTCTCTGTCCCAGCTAAATCATTGTTTCTCTCTTCCATGGTCAGCACCATAGAGGTGCTCCTGTCTTGCTTGTCCTTCTCAACACCATTTCTAGGCAAACGCTCAGCGGGCATTTCATATCCCAATGAAGGCAATATGTTTTCACAAGTATCAGCAGTCTTTGTTGCCACTAAACCATCACTTTTCTGTTCCATCACAGCTTGAAGGTCTCTATTCTCTAGCCCAGTTAAATTGTCAATTTTCTCTTCCATAACTGCTTCTTGAGAGGTACCACAATCATGCTTGTACTGTTCATTGCCATCACTAGGCAAACCTTTTTCTGGTAGTAGTTCTGCAGGCATTCCTTGACCCGATGAAAGCACTATTTCATGATGTATATCATCAAACTCTATTGGAGCTAAGCCACTACTATGTTGTTCCATGACCCCTTGAACACTGACATTCTTATCATCCCTCTGGTCATCTTGTTGATCACCATTTCTGCTCCAATCCTTTGCTTGCATTAATTCTGTTGGCATCTCACTGCCCAGTGAAAGAACTATTTCATCAGAATTAACAATCTTTATTGCAGCTAAACCATCATTTTTCTCTTCCATAACCCCTTGAACACTGCCACTCTCATGATCATTCTGGTCATCTTGTTGATCACAATTTCTAGTCATATCATTCCCAAGTATCGATTCTACAGATGTTTCACATGAGGTTGAAGGCACTACTTCATCGGAAGTATCAGCCTCTACTGTAACTAAACCATCACTTTCCTCTTCTGTAACACCTTGAACACCAGTTTTCTTATCATCCACTCGGCCATCCTGTTGATCACAATTTCTCTCCAGCAATTCCAAAGACCTTTCACAGTCTAGTGGTCCACCATTCTTGACTCCAAGCCCTGCTTTTTCTTCCCGGGATCTATCCGTTTCCCCATTACAATCATCTATCCCACTTTGCCTCTCATCCAAACAACCCCCAATAACCCCAGATTCATCCTCCAATAATTTCCCTGCTGTCAAACCAACCACACTCTCCCCCTCACCCGTCAACCCAATTCCCATATCAGCTGACACAGCCTTAACATCACTGTGGCTGGCACAAACAACATTATCTTTCTGAGACAAGTCCACAAACCCATCAGTCGCACTAGAGGGTTCCACATTAGTATCAATTAGACTGTGAGCAGTCTCCAAGACTGGCAGCTGCTCAGAATCCTTGATAAATTCCAAGCACGAATGCTGCTCGGTGGCAGCAAGAGTCAAGGGCTCGTGTGGCTCAAACGAATTCTCACACGCCCCCATTCAGTATACCAATTCTTTTAACCCAATTAAGACGCACCCATCTCTAAGACAACAATAAAAATAAAAATAAACCAAAATTACACCAAATTGCAGCCAACCACAATGCACGAGCCTAATCGCCCCCAAATCAAAAAGAAAAAAAGAAACCTAGCCTCTGTTTCATTCACTCACCATCTCCCTCAAAACAAAAGCAGCAAAAACCGGCAAAACAATACCTTGGTCAAAAGCTAGAAGAGAAAAAACCCTAGAATCCACCTTCTCTGCAAAAGCAAAAGCCTGTATAATAAGTCCAAGGATAATGCAGATATATAAAAAAAACAATTAACGAATATATAAATATTTAGCACCCATATCTTTTTTGAAGCACAGAAACAAGGATTATTAGAGAAGCGAAAAAAACCTCTGTGTGAAGAAGAGATGTATCGGGCCGTTGAAGAACTGAAAGAGAAGGGTTGTTTTTTTGTTTTATTTTATTTAATATAAATATATTTTTTTTTCGGAGAGAGAAAGAAACAGAGAGAATTGCTAATGGAGTTGTCAAAGGAGGAATAGGACGCACGGGAAGGAAAAGCGAGGGGGTAGCCGGAGAGAGAAATATAGAGAGAGGAAAAAATGTTATCGATTTTCCTTTCTTTTTTTTCTCTCTCTCTTTTATAATGGCTTGGCTTTGTAATGGCTTGGCAGTAACCGTTTCACCCCTACTCGCCTGCGTTTGGTGAAATGAGATATTATGTGGAGATTTTTCGACACTTGTCATTGAAAGTGGCTTTTTTGTCATTTTGTTAGATCGATCATTTCATATGCCTTTTATTTAGCTCCATGTAAGAATTAATTCTGGTTATTTTTTAAAATAATATTTTTTATTATTATTTAAAATTTATTTTTAATGTTAATATATCAAAATAATTTAAAAGTATTAAAATAATTAATTTAAAACAAAAGGATATTTTTTTGAAAAATATGAGCACCTCGTAGTGCGAAACATGCTCCAAATAGTCTCTAGATTTTGTTATTTATTTTACCATGTTCATTCGAAGTGAACAGGATTTAATTCTACGAGCGATTGGATATGAGAACTTTAATTCCATGTAAATTTTTCTTTGAAAAATTAAGATTTTTTGAAAAAAATAGATAAAGGTGCTTGTGAGTCCAATAAAAAATTAGTTTATATATTAAGGTTACGTTTGGGAACGCGGCTGCGGCTGCGTTCCCAAAAATTTTGAAATTTTTTTTTTTTTACTAAAATTTAATATGGTTTGTATGTTTTGGATCGTTTTGATGTACTGATGTCAAAAATGATTTTTAAAAAATAAAAAAAATCATTGGCATGCATTTTGGCACGAAAAGTTATTTAAAAAGCACCCGCAACCACACTGTCAAACACGACCTAAATACGTGGTTTACGCTAAACCATGGGCTACACAAAATAACATGGATTGTCAAGTCATGATAATTCTATAAAAAAAAAAACAAACAAATAAAAAATATGATGGTCAATTTCCAACTATCCAAATACATAAGGATGAAACCGAAAAAAATAATAAAAAGTACCAAAAAACACATTAGTAAAAATATGGGTAAGTTTGTCAAACCCCGAATATGATAACATAATATAAGGCAAACGGGTTAAATTATAAAATTCAATTCTTAAACCAACTCAATGTTAAAACTGAAACAAAAAAATATCTAATCTTACAAAAGCAACCCAAAATATAGACCTGATTTAAATCGAGTTAACCTGCTAAACTCATGCTTTAGGTTATGAGACCTGGATATATAACTCTATAGAAAGGAAAACAAAAGAAATCACGAAACTCAATTTTAGAACAGATTGAATATTGAATGATGAAATTGAAAAAGAAAATCAGTGTAAAAGATATATAAAAAGGGACTTAAGTCAATATAAGCTAACCTTTCAAACTTATGACCTCGATCATAAGACCGTGATCATCCCTTAAAAAAATCATAAAAATCAATTCCTAACCAATCCAATATTGAATGATAAAGTTGAAAAGAAATAATTTTAAAAAGGATCCAAAGCAAAAAAAAAAAATAGCAATGAAAAGAATGAGGATCAAATTTGATATAAAAACAAAATGACAAGATACCCTTTGATTTTGGGTAGGCTAGCGTGAATCCCGGGAAGAGAAGAAGAAACAAATGTCGTCAAAGCCCTACTAATATGTTACGCCTCTCCCAAAAGTCCTCGTTGTGCTGCTTCTAACGCCACCAAGAAAATCAGTATTTGATCTCTAGAGGAAGCTGTAAACGCTGCCAAAACATGGCAGTTTGTCTCCACATGTTAGCGCATATATTGCAAGCATTAGCCAAGTTGCCCTACCCCTTGATTTCACCCGTCATATTTGTTTTAGTTTTAGTTTTAATTTTGGCATTATTTCACATCAACATAATTTTATTCTATTTTTACAAATCAAGCATTAACCGAGAGACAAGATTCCCCCACTATATTGCAGGATCCCCTTACCCAAGCAACCAAAGCAGACTATCAAGTGAAATTTTAAATAAAGACGATGTGAAATGATCAAGTTAAAAAAAAAAGGTTAAGTAACAAAAAAAGATAAAAAGAACATTAAATTTGCCTCAAAATGAGCAAATCATTCCCTGACTACAGTTAAAAAAAAACAAAGAGATTCGACATTTACTTAAGCTCTAAATTTGATCCCTTAAACTCTAATTCTTTTAAATTAATAAAATTTTATTTTATTTTACCAAAACAAATGACAATATATTTCCTCAACACCACAAGATCCCTATACATGGGCATAAAAGACAAAACACCAAAATCAATCCTAAATCAAAGCAGTGTTAAAGGACCAAATAAAAAGTAAATAGAATTGAGGGACAGAATAAATAAGATTAAAAAAGAGAGATAAATTATTATGCGAATTCATAGTGATATCTCTCACAATCTACAAGAGATTTATGATCTTTTTTATTTTTTATTTTTAGTTTTAGCAACAAAAAAGACACTGAGCATTTGTTTAAGCTTTGAATTCGGTCCTTGAAGCTCTAATTCTTTTAAATGAATGAAATTGAATTTTATTTTTCCAAACCAAGCATTAACCAAACAACTAAACATTTTATCGACACCATGAGATTCCCAACACAGGTATAAAAGACAAATCACCAAGATCAATCTCAAATCAATGCAATGTTAGAGGACTAAATAAAAAGAATAGAGAATTATGGGAACAAAATGAAAAATAAGATAAAAATAAATAAATAAATCAATATATGAATCCACAATGGTCTCTCTCATAATCTATAGGAGATGTCTTAACTCTTTTAGTTTTTTTATTAATTAATGTAAAAAAATAAATTGAAGTTGCTAAGAGTGAGTTTCCAAAAGTATGGAAAAATTCTCGATAAATCTATGGATTTTTTAATGAAAAAAAATGCTTATGATATATTTCTTAACTTTATCCCAACAAATACATTATACATAAAAGAGCATGACATGGTCTAGATTTATGGGTTTTTACTTAAAAGTTTTGAATAGTTATGAAAAATCACTCTCTTTATGTTATTTGAATATTAATTGTTTGTTTGGTTTAAGAAAATAAAATGCATTTGAAAAAATAATTGTGAAGTGACAACATTAGAGAAATTGATGTATAAGGATATTTTAGAAAAAACGTTATTTGTTTTCTTAGATATTTTTATTTTTTTCTATTAGTTTAGAAAATTAAATATTATGCTTAATAATTTTATTTTTTCTAGATTGTTTAGGACTCTTATTACTTTCCTTTACTTTTAAGACCTAATTTGTTTAGATTGGGTTTTAGTTTTATCTAAGGAATTATAAGCCTTTTAAATAGAAGACTCCTGAAAGAGAAATATTCAATAATAAAATCATAAATTAGGCTTCTATATAACAACCTTATTTGGCTTTAATTTGCCTTTTCTAGCTTGATGTTTTCTTATATTGCTTCTATTTGTGTCAGTTGGTATAAAAGCCTAATGATCTCGGATGTTATTTGCTTATTGTGTGCTTGAATAACAATGATTGAAAGAGATAGCAAAATAAGATGTGCTTATATATGAGGGGATGAAGAGGTTTTCCTTCGAGAAAGAGACATTTAAAAACTAGTGATGGAAAACATGCATAGATGAATTGCAAAATTGAAAATAGGTGTTAAAAAAATGATGATAAAAGACAAGCAAAGATAGATTACAAATTTGATTCATTAGATAGAGAAGGTGAGGACATTGAAGGATCTTGAGAAGAGTGATCCTGAATCCATAAGTAATTTTTCAATTGTTTTAATACATTTGTTTGGAAAATGTGGAAAGATATAGGTTTATAAGTGTTATTATATGAAAGGAGTAAGAATTTTTCAAAGAGAAAAGAAAAATCTTCACTTTCTTTCTTAGGTTAATTTCAGCTAAAAGAAGAAGAAAATTAGAAAATTGAGTCTTGATAATATTATTGAGAAATCTTGTCAAATTGAAGATAATTGATGTTGATAGGTTAAATTGAATAATAACTTTTGTAATAAATAAATAAATAAATAATTCAAAAAGAGGGTTTTATTCTCCTCGAATTAAATGTTTAATTAAGATTAATTAAGGGTGTTGGATTTAATCAATAAATATATAATTGGTATTAGAATTTTAGTGGTTCAAATGAATGAATAATGACATAGTAAATTGTGTTGGTACAGAGAAGGCCGCAGGACCTAATCAGTAATAAGGGACCTCTTCACGCGTACACACACTAAGTAGGTGTTTGACACCTTGAAGTAATTAAATAGCTTACTTTAAATGATTATAGAAGAAATTTTTGTAGATTGTAATTTTAGTATAAAGTTAAAAAAAAGATAAAATAATGCCCTGTTGAATGAGCGAGTCGAGGAGATTATTTCCTGGTTATTGTGAATAATGCCTTATTGAATGAGCAAGTCAAAAGGTTATTTCCTGGTTACTGGAAATAATGCCCTGTTAAATGGGTGAGTCAATAAGATTATTTCCTAGTTACTGGAAATAATGTTCTGATGAATGGACATGTTAAGAGAATTAACTTCTGGGTTAATGAGATAATTATTTGGTGTAATAGATAAATTGCGAAATTTAATCGATTTGTATTGAAGTTAAATATGTGGGTTTGTTGGAGACACTCTTAATATTTTTTTCTATATTTTATCCTTTAATCCGGAAAAGAATTTATGAAATTATTAAATTACTAAGGATATGATAATTCTTTTAATGATGTGAGAATTACTTCAATGTTCATGAATATTTATTCCTTAATCAATTATTTGTTGAAATGTGCAATTTTAATCATGTTTAATGTGATCATGTTTTTAGGTACTTCGCACCCTCGTACTGAAAAGTAGATGCATGGATAAATAATTTTGTTAAGTGATTGATGCAATTGAAAGAACTAATATTTTGTTGTAATACATTTTCATGTTTAAGAATTGTAATGTTTAACTTAACTTATGTATGATATAATTTATGATGTTATTATTAAGTTGAATTATGGTTGGTTGTTTGTATATTTGAGAACAATTATTAAAAAAAAAAACACAAACAATGCATGCTATGAATTAATTAGTTTTAAATAATTGTTCTATAGAAAAAAAGAAATGAGATATTAATATATGCTTGAGTTTTCAAAGTCCAAATGATGGGATGAAAATT
>Ga0307507_10007987_pt1 | contig 14929 bp, 4 predicted proteins | sample 7_EM_MG_FD_207223 | JGI IMG/M metagenome (GOLD analysis project Ga0307507, IMG submission 207223) | Populus trichocarpa ectomycorrhiza microbial communities from riparian zone in the Pacific Northwest, United States - 7_EM | ecosystem: Host-associated > Plants > Roots > Unclassified | place... | reverse complement strand
GTCTGGTTCTGGTAACGGTGGTCTAGTTCTGGCGACGGTGGTCTGGTTCTGGCGACGGTCGTCTAGCTCTGGCGACGGTCGTCTAGCTCTGGCGACGGTCGTCTGGTTCTGGTAACGGTCGTCTAGTTCTGGCGACGGTCGTCTGGTTCTGGCGACGGTCGTCTGGTTCTGGCGACGGTCGTCTCCTACCTGCCTGCCTACCTGCCTACCTACCTACCTACCTGCCTGTGTCAGTGTATGATTCAATTTGGGGGAGGGGTCGGCCTAATTGAAGGCCCTGATTATATTCAAACGGTGGTCGTCTAGGGTGCCTCCCTAGGAGGCCTTGATTCGATTCGGTGATAGGCCAATATTAAAGCTCTAGTTTAATTCAATCAATTAATTAATTGAATCATTCGTGGTGTTTGCTAGCTGGTTATTTAAACGGTCGTTGTCTGGTTCTAGCAACAGTTGTCTGGTTCTGGCGACAGTCGTCTAGTTCTAGCAACGGTCCTCTGCTGGCTGCCGTTCTGGTACCTCCCTAGATAGGGAGGATGTAAGGAAGAAAGGGTAAAAAATAAGGTGGCTACATAGGGCGCTATCGGGAATATAGCGGGGACCCGATGCAGAGCTTCGCGTAGAGCCTCTGTACGCAGAGCTTCGCGCAGAGCCTCGTGCAGAGCCTCGTGCAGAGCCTCCGTACGCAGAGCTTCGCGCAGAGCCTCTGTACGTAGAGCTTCGTGCAGAGCCTCTGTACGCAGAGCTTCGTGCAGAGCCTCTATGCGCAGAGCCTCGTGCAGAGCCTCTGTACGCAGAGCTTCGTGTAGAGCCTCGTGTAGAGCCTTATGCAAAGCTTCGTGTAGAGCTTCGTGCAGAGCTTCGTGCAGAGCTTCGTGCAGAGCTTCGTGCAGAGCCTCTATACGCAGAGCTTCGTGTAGAGCTTTGTGTCGAGCTTTATATAGAGCTTCGTGTAAAGCCTTGTGCAGAGCCTTATGCAGAGCCTCTAAGTAATAAGACTATATAAGATTATATAAGATTATATTAGATAATATATAATAGTTAAATATATAATTGCATGTTAAGAAATATGTAGTTACCTTTTAAAGTTACTAAGTAGGTTAACTGCGTATTATTTAACTTTTAAGTAGGTTAACTGCATGTTAAGAAATATGCAGTTAGCTTTTAAAGTTGTTAAGTAGGTTAACTGCATATTATTTAACTTTTAAATGTGTTAAGTTAGTTAATTGCGTGTTAAGTTGGTCAAATTGCGTGTTAAGTTAGTTAATTGCGTGTCAAGTTAGTCAAATTACATGTTAAGTTAGTCAATTATGTGTTAAGTTAGTTAAATTGCGTGTTAAGTTGGTTAATTGCGTATTAAGTTAGTTAATTGCGTGTTAAGTTGGTTAAATTGCATGTTAATTACGCGAAACGCGAAAACTAAAGTCTACTTAAATCTCATCCTGCGAATATTTTCCCGATGAAGTCGTTCTACTTAGGCAGCTAGATCCTTGTTATGCTCTACCTTTTTACGCACCTTTTTCATATATATACCCTCAGCATTAAATCCTTCAGGCCTCTTGCACTTAAATAGATACTAACAGTTAGAAAGGGTATATCCCCTTATATCGCATGCCAGGCATTTTAGGATCTTCAACTTCTTAGAAGACGTCTCTTTAGTTAAATTTATTCCTACCCTTTTTCGACTGCAAAATAAGCTATTCCCTCTTCCCTTTTAGACTTTAGTAGTAATAGAGATACCCTCTTTAGGCTCTCCTATAAAGTCTATATTAAATACACTCCCTCTAGTAGTTAAGGATAGTATGACTTTTAAGAGGTTTACAAATGCTTCTTGTAGCTCTATTACTACTTTACAGTATTCTAATAAATAAGCCTTTTTGGTATTATTTGCCTATTTAATGTATATAACAAAATAGGTTTCGCTTATAGGTCATATTGTATTTGTAAGGTCCATTAGCTAGATCCTATTAGTTATCTACAGAAGACCATACTTCTCTACCATCTTTATTATATACTCCCATTAATTAAGCCACTGGGTAATTTTTGCCTGCTTAAGTCCCTTAAGTAACTCTATATATTATAGCTGTACCTTCCTCATTATAAAGTTCTTTAAGGGCTTAGTGTCTTCTTTTAAACGAATTAGCCATTCTTTAACTGTGAGAGAAGGGTTAAGCAGTAGCTTCTTCTAAATTAATACTATAGATATAATTTAGGTGCGGATCTGTTAAAGATAATCTTCCTGTCTAAGGAAATACTTTATATCCTAGTCGTAGTACCTTCTACTGTTCTTGTACGCTTTCTGTTAATTCGTTAAGAGCTATATATATAAGGTTGCATTCTCGTTGAAATCTATAACCTTTAGAAGAGGTGGTTTTTTAAGTAGACCTTCTTAAGGTGCTTCTGTAGCTGGGTTAACGTGGGCCCAAATTTACTAATCCATAAGGGCTCGGAGTTGCCATAGCCATTACTCCCAGTCTTCTAGCTTATTAAGGATGATCGTCGTTAACGAGCTCAATATTAGTGGAGTCATTTAACTAATAGGCAAAGGAGGAATTAAGATGGAATTTTGTTGTTGGGATTATCCTTATTAGGATCGTCCTTGTTATCAGAATCGTCCTTTAACAATAAGGTAGAATTTCGTAGAAACTTATGGAATCTCGTGGAATCTCGTAGAATCTCATCCTGTAACAATTGAGGTAAGATTTCTATTAGAGTCTGCGTCTTAACGATAAGGTATTAGAGTCTAACGATGAGGTATAATTTCTTTAAATAATTAAGTAATAGCTGAATAGCTTCTTAAGTCAGCGGACCGGGCTTATAACTGTTAGATAATTCAGATAGAGCTACTCATTGATGAAATGGGTTGATAGATTGATGATCTTAAGGATCGTCTTGAGTGACGTGTTCTTGTCTTAGGGCCCTAGGGCTGCGAGCTACGAAGAGATTTTACAGTGCACGTGACCCATGCACGTGACCCACGCCTTTCGAGAATATAGATTATCTGACACTAATGCGCCTATAATATTTTAATTATATATTTATAAAGCCTTAGGGGGGCTAGTTAACCGTATATATATTATCTATTTAGATAATATTCTAATCTACGTAGAAGATAAGGATTAGTATAAGCAATATATCCGCAAAGTACTAGAACATTTAGATAATTGGGGCCTCTATGCTAAGGCGTTAAAGTATATCTTTAATACTAAGCAGGTTAAGTTCCTAGGCTATATTATAACGCCTATAGGCGTAGTTATGGACCTAGTACGGGTGTATATAATCTAAGAGTAGCTAGAGCTAGAGAGCTACTGGGATATTTAAGTATTCCTAGGCTTTGCTAATTTCTATAGGCGCTTTATCTATAACTACTTAGATATTACCTAATACCTATTTAACTACGTTACTAAAGCTTTCTAAGACCTAGCCTAAGAAGCAAAAAGCTTAAAGGTAGGAAGGAAGAAAACTAAGAAGGGACTAACTAAATGGTATAAACCATAGATATGGCCTAGAAAGGTATAGGAAGCCTTTTAGGAACTACATACAAAGTTCACAAAAGCTCTACTATTATAGCACTTTAACCCAGATTGGCTACTAATAATAGTCACTAATGCATTAAATTTTGCCTTTATTAGTATCCTACTGTAACCTAATAGGTATCTAGACCCTACCTAGCTCTACTAAAAACTGGTATTATTCTATAGTAGAAAATTCTAGGGACTTAAAGTTAGGTATTATACCCATAATAAGGAACTGCTAGCCATAGTTAACTACTTTAAATAGTGGTAATACTACCTTAAGCACGTAAGCTATACCACTTATATACTTTTAGATTATTATAATCTACGCTACTTTATAACTATAAAGGAGCTTATACCTTAATAGGCTAAATAGTTAGAGGAGCTTGCGTGATTTAATTTTAAGATTAAATATAAGCTAAGGGAAAACAACTCTGCTAATAAACTATTATAACTGCCAGACTATGCCAAAGGCTTTAAAACGGGAGAAGGAAAATAGATAATAGATATATTACTCCCTATATTATAGAATAAGCTCTGGGTATAGGATACTTAAGCACCTATAGCTTTATATACTAAGTCTTAGGCGGTATAAGCCCTATTGGTTTCCACTAATATTCTGGCTGGTACCTGGTCCGTTGCCAATAAGGATCTAAATATGCCTAGATAGGACGTCCTTAATACACTCTCAGAACCCAGTAATACGTCACCTCTAATTACTAAGCTATCCCCTTAAACTAAAAGCGAAGTTATAAAGCAATTGGAATTTAGAGCCCTGTAAAAACCAAAGGACTTTAACCTTATAGCGGCCTTCCTAATATACGCGCACTAAAGAGTTACAAAATCCATGGTACCATCTAGTTATATACTTAGAGCAGTATAAGACAAAACAGCTTTTACCTAGGAACTATCTAAAAGGTTAACGGATCTTATCTATAAGGTGCAATAGAGGGACGCCTCCTATACCATCTTTAATACAGAAGTAGACCGGAAATATAACGGAAAGAAAGCTATAAGGTGCTAAAATTAGAAACTAGACCTAATAGGCCTACTGCGTAGAAATAGTAAAGTTTGTGTACTATAAGAAGCAAATCTATAACAGAAAATTCTTATAAAGAATTATAATAATCCTTTAGGCGGCCACTATGGTTAAGCTAAAACAGTGGAATTACTTTAACATAAATACTATTAGCTAAAACTTAAGTAGAAAGCAAAGGAGTACATTAGCCACTATAAGAAGTATTAAGTATATAAAATCCAAAGGCACAAGCCATGGGGTCTACTTAAATTGGTTCCTCCTACTAGCAAACTATAGCGATATTATACTATAGATTTTATTACAGATCTTCCACTATTAAAGGATAAGCAAGGATAAATATATAATTTAGTTCTAGTACTTATTAATAGGATTTTAAAGTATGTCTAATACCTTCCTGTTAATAAGATAATTAATACATAAGCGCTTATTAGCCTAATTAAGGAGAAATGCTTTCTTAAAGTAGATTAGCCGTACTCTATTATTACTAATAGGGGCAGTATTTTTATAAGTTAGTACTAGTCAAATTTATGCTTTTATTTAAAGATAGACTACTATTATAGTATAGCTTTCCATCTATAAATGGATAGGTAAACGGAACGCCAGAATTAGGAACTAGAGGTATACTTACGAATATATTTAAACTACTAGTAAGATAATTGGTGTAAGCTACTTCTGTACGTGGAGTACGCTTATAATTTAAAGTAATACGCATTACATAAGTATACACAAATTTAGATTGCCTATGGCGTCTAATTATTTAGGTTTAATAGTGTACCCAGTAATTACTGGCTAAGGCCGTATAATTAATTATAGGATCCTACCGGGAAGTCTAAGGATATTTACTAGAGAGTATAAGGATACCTCTAGGAATGGGAGGAGTAATAGAAATATGTGAAGTAGAGCCTATAAGATACCTAAGAGCAGCAGAGACTTTAGTATAACCGCAAATACTAGGATAAGCATTTTAAAGTAGGCGATAAGGTTCTATTACATTTAATAAATATTAAGACCTGTTAACTATTAAAGAAGCTTAATATAAGATACCTAGGTCCCTTCTAAGTTAAGGAACAAATTAGTAAGCTAGCCTACTATCTCTAGCTACCCCTATTTATGGCCTATATATATCTAGTGTTTTACATAAACCTACTAGAGCCATGGCATAGACTACTATTAGAAAAGAACTTCCATTTAGGCCTAATTAAACACCCTAAAGTGGTGGGCGAGTGGTATAAGGTTAAAGCTATACTATGCTATAAGTCTGTTCAGAACAAGCTTTAATATAAAGTTAAATGGCTAGGCTAGCCTACTAAGGACTCTATATAGGAACCAGAGGATCACCTTAATTATTACAAAAATATTCTAAAAGAATATTAGGACTAAGGTCCGCAATCTACAAATTGCAGAAAGCGCTCTAATACTATAGTATCATCGCAGCCTATAAAGAAGACTTGTGTAAAGAGTAAGAAATAGGTTAAATTAGATATAGAACGGATAGGCTCTAGAAACTATAAGGATTAATTAGGGCTACGGCCTAAGGCAGGATAGGTCCTTAGCCTTTTTATATATATAGCATAGAATTGATAGGGTATTTTACTAGAATTACATTCCTATTTATTAGTCTATATTAGGAATAGTATTCCTATACCTCCCCAAATGCCTTATAAGGCCTTCCTAATTGCTACTATATATAAAAATTAATCCTAAATGCCCAAATTAAAAGCTACTATGCCTTATCCCTAGGTGTAGGATTAGTATCCATTGGCCTACTAAGTAATGGCCAATAAGAATAAGATCTAGATCCCTTAGTAGAAGTACGGGTAGGTATAAAAATGTGGGTAGGCCGATAAGGTATAGATAGAGCAGAGGTCCTTAAACGCTTAACACTAATATTAGGCCCAAACCAGTACTAATAAATGTCACAGTACGTGCAGAGGGTCAACGAGGTAACTGTAACTGTGTATCATTGACAAACGATGTCGTGTGAGGATCTATGTAGGAGGTGAGGTGGTATATATACACGTCGCTCAGGGGTCAGGTCCGTGCTCGTGTCATGACAACACTGAATCATAACAACGTGTTAGGTCAGTGCCGTGACAATAAAGTTCTTAAGGCGTAAGCTTATAGTTAATAAAGACACGCTTAAGCCTAGAATAAACAAAGACATTAGCTGGCTAGTAGAGACTAGAACTACCAAGACCTTGCTATAGTAACTATTAGTTACCTATCTACTAGGTACCCAAGGGGTAACCTACCTAATACCGCATTATATTATGCTCTATTAAAACTTAACGCGCATAGGCAAACTCCTTCTTATAGTAAACGGCAACCTTCTTTTTATTACCCCTATCCTTCACCCTATCCTTAGTATACTAACCTTACTCCCTTATTAGGCGTTACTAGCTAGCTTACTAAGAATTATGGGCGGTATAAATGGCTATAGTATAGTCTTAAATTCGACCTAGACGTTTAGCATTAGCGCTAGAATAAGAAAAAGCCCGGGCGATATAGTAGTTAAGGATATTAAAGAATCATCGCCACTTAGGCCTGGGCTATTAAAGCTTAAAGTTAGCAATGGAAATCTATTAAGGATAGGAAAGCTCACCTTAACGCAACTGCCGCTCTTAGTACGTATGCATTAATTATAAAGACTAAAGGTGTTAGACTTTATATAGTGGGTCTTATTATAAGCATCTAGAATCTTTTTATTAGACTTTTAGTCTTTTAAGGACGTGCAGGCAAAATCATTTAGGTAGAACCAGTACTAATTGCGGGTTAGCAAAGGCTAAGGTTTTATATACAGCGGTAGGGCCAGAATACACTATAGAATTAGCTTAGAAGAGTAGTCAATAGAAGAATAAAGAGGCATATTAAATTAATAATAGAAAAAAAGAAAATCTTAATAATATATTAAAGATACGTCTAAATTTGGACGAAAGTTAATAATAGGAAGTAAGATATTAAGGAAAAGGAGCAGCTTAATAAGTAAGGTGTTTCTATACTTTACCTTCTAATACCCTTTTGGTAAATAGCTACAACCTTACCAATATAACTCCGTTATAATAGCGCAATTCAGAAGGAAGGAAACACGCATATGCACTATTCAGCCATTACTTCCTTATAAGAAAAACTAATTACGCGGCCGGGGAAGGCAATTAAGACATTAATTATAGACGTATATAGGTTAAATTATACCTAAATAATACTATGTGTCACGGGACTGCCCGCGACACGCGCTACGCTAGACGCGTAGCTTTCCTTTCCTTATTTGATATCGCTTGGCAGATAGTTTATCCGCCCCGATTGCCCCTATATAGATTCGCCCGCAGCTGCATTCTTATTAAGCTCTCCAGCAATCCTCTTAAGTTTCCATGACAGCCGTATATGGCTATTAATTCTATGAATCTGATGCTTGTTTATCTAGCGTTTGCATGTAATACATCATTATTGTAACATTAGGATTGCTCGCACCGTCCAGCCAGCTAGACGTATCCCATCTTCTGCTCGACATTATAATTATACCCTACTTATTTGCTCTCTAGGCGATTAGCCCCCTAAATAGCTTTATAATATATCCTTATAAGCTCTTTCTATTAACAGAGTTGTCTGTAAATAATGTATTGCTAGCACAGATAAATAAATGCGCTTTACTTCTACCATCTCTTCCATTATCTCGTCCTTTATCGCGTATTCCTTTATCTTTTCCTCTACTGTTTATTCCTTCCTTATCTCCTCTATAGTAGATTGCTCTACTTCTAATGCTATATAGGTACTAGATTACTCTATCTGCTACTTAATAGTGCTTTTAGCTTAGGTTCTAATTAAACCTTACTAGCTATAATACTGCAAAAGTAATATCTGGACGCGTTATAGTGGCTACATAAAGTACTAAACCTATTTTTCTCTAATATAGCATTGTAAAAGCTAGTAGGGATATAGGACGGACTAATAGATCTATATTAGGGGACGGATACATTAGATAGATTAATTAGTAATTAATAGGAAGGAGTTTTAATTCTGCTATAGGAGTATCTAAAAGATGCCCTTTAAGATCTATCTTATACTAGTCAGCTATCTTCTTAATATAGGCTTCCTGGGATAGCTATAGGAGCCTTTAGCTATAATTATATAGTATATAGATTCCTAGGAACCATTTTAGCTCGCTAAGGGTACTTATCTAGTATTCCTTGCTTAGCTCCTTAATTACTTTTTAAGCTTTCTTTTTATTTATCTTTTAGTAGCAAAAGACAATATTATTAACGTAGAAGAAGACGACTATTTTACCTTTTAGTATAATATACGGCTTTTAGGGTACCTCTTTAAACCCCAATTCTGTTAATAAGCTTATGAGATTCTTCTGCCATAATAGTAGTAATTATTATAGTCCGTAAAGGGCTTTTTTTAAGCATAGTGCTTTATCTGTCTTTCCTTTATTAAACCCTAGTAGTAGTTTTATATAGATAACCTTGTTAAGATCGTAATAGATAAACGCGTTAACTATATCTATCTATATCATCTCTATGTTGAATTTTGCGGTGATCGCTATTAGGGTCCGGAAGGTCGTACTTGCTAATATAGTAGCTCTTGTAGGTAGGTCTCCTAGGGCCTATTAATTTTCGTATACTACTAGGCGTGCCTTATATTTCTAGAGGAATCCGTACTTATCCATCTTATAGATAAACACCTATATTAAGCTAAGGATCTGCTATCCCTTTACGTGCTTCTTATCTATTTCTTAAAATAACCTCATTTAATAATAGGATTGAAGATAGGCTGGTTAAGCCTCTTAGAACTAATATTAAAGAGGATATATATTAAGGTCCTTAATTAACTAAAATAAAGGAGGTAAGTTCTTTCTATATAATCTAACATTATATATTCTGCCTAATTTTAGCTTACTAAAGTTCTATATAACTTACTGCTAAAGTTATTACTTAAAATACTATTTACCGTATAAATATGTATATAGCTATTTAAATATAATATAATATAAATTGTCCTTACTATGAACCTTAAACTAATATAATAAAGCTATAACTGCTAATTATAGTAAAGAATGCGAAGATGTTTCGTTAAAACCTCTTAAAATTTATATAATATAGGCTGCACCCTTTATCTTATTAGCAAAAAGACGAGATTATAAAATCTTTACTATAACTATAGAAGATATTAAGAAAGCACTAGAACTAAAATAATACACTAATTCTTAACCTCTTATACCTAAAGAGTACTATAATCTAATTAACGAGTTTAAAAAATAATTTATAGACTAACTAGCCCCACACTAAAATAAGTATAATTTTAAGATATAACTTAAGCCTAGTATAATACTAAAGTTTAGTCCGCTATATGGTATATTATAAAAAGAACTACTTATAATGCGATAATATCTTAAGAAGCATCTAGAAAAAGGATTAATTTGCCCTAGTTAATCTCTATTCGCCTTACCTATACTATTTATTAAAAAAATAAAAGAAGGCTTAAGATTCTATATTAATTATTAAGCACTAAACGCAATTATGATTTAAAACTAATACCCAATTCCCCTAATTTAAGAAAAGCTTAACTATTTAGTAAAGGCATGGTACTTTATAAAGCTTAATATAGTTACTACCTTTAGTAAAATCCGTATATGTAAAGGAGATAAGAAGTATATAGCTTTTTATATATAATAGGGACTCTTTAAATACCTAGTAATGCTATTTAGCCTAAAAAACGGTCCTAATACGTTTTAGTAATACGTTAATAATACGCTTCGTAAATTCTTTAATATATTTATTACCGCGTATATTAATAATATCTTAATCTATTTGTCTTTACTTTCTAAATATTGGAAATATATTAAAATGGTCCTTAAACGCCTTAAACGCCTATAAAATGCGGGCTTATAATACAATATTAAGAAATATAAGTTCTACGCGTCTAAGGTTACGTACTTAAGCTTAATTATATCCCGTAATAGAATTAAGATAAACCCTAAGAAAGTTGCTGCAATTATAAACTAGGAAAGCCCTAGTAATATATAAAATATTTAAGGGTTTCTAGAATTTGTAAATTTCTATTATTAAGCCACAGGCCAATGCTCCAAAAAGCACTACCCAAAATTAGATTGCTGGCATTAGTAGGGGGTTTACTGCAGGCAAGGTTAGAAGTTCTTCTCTACTTTATACACGCTTTTTTCTTAAAATTTAAATAAAATATTACAAAATAGAAAGTAATCCAGATTAGTTAGTATCGCCTATAGTGTGTGCCTCTCAGCCAATTTAACACAATATATTTTACCTCTATACCTTTGTTATATAAAAATTTATAATAAACATTCTCTAAGCTATAATAATCCACGGATAGTATAAAAGCGCCGGTCCTGTGCTCCCTGCCTCTCTTACCAAGTCTTACCTAGCCTTTAACCCCTCTATAGCGGTATTAATATAAGACATTAATGGTACCCCATTGCTAATAAGCAACTTATATGCCGCAAACCAACCTACAGTAAAGAACCGCATGACTTTATCCCCACTTGTCATTATAATATATCTGGTAAAATTAGTGCCTTTCGGAGAATCTCCAGCTAAAAGCTAGCAAATATTGCTAAACACAAGACCGCCTTCAGCCAGCGCTTTTACTAGTTATTCTTCAGTAAATGCCAATAAGATGGTTGGGTTACTTATTCCTTGGGCAAATACTACCACCTTAATAGATTTCAACCAGTTAAGACCAACGGTTGCGCCTTAAGAGGAGCTTTTTATAAAGGTTACAATCCGCAGACTTTATTTAGAAGTAGTTAGATAATAATTAATCTCAAAGGCGTCTGGATCACAATAAGCATTGAGACCTTAATATTAGACGCCGTTAAAAACACCAAGGGGTTCAGATTCGGTAAAGCCTTATTTTTCTGCTGGAAATTCTTCTAAAGGGGCCTGGTAGACGCCAATAAATTACATCCTGACCAATTCAGAACGTATGCTCCCAGGTAAGGCACAAATGGCTACACATTCTCTTATTTAGGTTAATGGTGCTTTAAGACAGTTCACAAATGCAACATAGCCATTGTTAGCTAGCACAAGTGCTTAGTTACCGTTCCCAATATTAGAGCCAAAAAGGAGCAAGTTAAAGGTTTCCCTTTACAGGTTAGATAGCGAAAAGCTGTAAATACTGTGGACCGGACAAAAGATGATACACCAAATAGCCAACGCATTCTGCATTATCTTCTTATAGTGATACCTTTGCATATATCTTGTAATAGGGGATACCGGATCTTTCTTATATATGCAGGAATAGAGGGCCTCCGCAGCAATATTGACAGCGGGCTCTACAATACTTAAACACTAGGCGTTACGTAAAAGCAACTTAAGACCATCTTTTGTGTTATAGGTACTGGCTTTAACATGGGCAAGAACGGAGCGAATACTTTGTAAATAATTTTAATAATTCTCTGCCGTCTTAATTACCTCCTTAGGCGCATTATCAAGAAACAGACATATCAATTTTAACATCCGGGCTTGCGTTTCTCTAAAGTGGCGGTTAACTTGCCACCTAAAGTCTGCAGCTATGACGCCGTACTTTAAAAGAAAATCGCTCTGGTAAACTTTAGCAAGTTTAAGTTAGGGAAAAATGTGATTCCTTCCAGCTCTGGGGAGGCTGTAGAGGTTTAAGGTTATTGTTTCTTATAATATCAGAGTACCTTGTTTAACTGCAATTGTTACCAAAGCCCCAGCCAGTTAACCTATTAATTCTACTTTATAGGCAGAGTGGCCTTAACCTAGAATTGCCTTAGCGGAGCGTTAAGGAAATAACCCAAGGGGTACAAGCAATCCATTACTAAGTTTATTGTTAGTAGGCACTATAATTGCAGACAAATTCTTCTTGGCCATCCATTCCTAAATAGCCCAGGCACAGTTATCCTTAGAATTACAGAAGTTAAGGCAAAGCTGGGGGCTATTGTCGCCAAAGATAGGTTCTCCGTTTAGGCTAACTAGAACTATGTTTGGATAGAGCTATAGCAGAACAGTGGCCAGCCAGATGCCCCCCATACAGCTATTTAAGGTAATGCAATCAACTTGCTTATTCCTAAGAGCCGTAAAGATCGGAGTAAGTACGCCTACTGCTATTTTTAGGTTAAGATTGGATAATAGCCCAGGCATTTCGGAAGAGTGTCTTAACCAGGAAAGTACCTTATCTAATAAGTCTACAAAAAGCTAAACAGGGATAAGCTTGTCTGCGTAACCTAATACCGCATTTAAAAGCTGGACTAGCTAATATAGGGAAGCCAGGTATATTAAATAGATGTCCAGGTTAATTATTAGCTTATGTAAGATGTTAGCCATCTTTGTATCATTATAACAGGTTTTACACGCAGCCACTAGGTTAAAAGCTAATACGCAGCCAGTTGAATTTTGTAGAGTTCGCGGTAATCCATCTCCACTCAAACCAATAAGCAGACTAATTCGTGTAAGTCTTTCACTTTTTTGACCACCCAAAGCATCTATTACTTCCCCAAGGCGAGATTTGTCTACTAATAAACCCGCGCCAAGGTTCTCAAATGCGAGAACGGCCTGGAATTGTATGTCGTCCATTAAGCATGTCCGAACTAATTCTTGAATAGCTATTTGCGAGTTGTCGGTTGTATAGGAAAGATCTCATTATAGCTGTATTGGTGAAGACATCTGTGAATTCAGGCGCTAGCTATTATCGTAGCCTTATTTCGTGGTTATGGTATGCTTACATCTTGGTCTAAGCTCCCCGGAAGTCTTTTGTAGAAGTAGAAATAGAATCAAGAAGTAAAGGATAATTGCGTAGGCCCTTAACCGAGCCTAGGGAAAGCGATTAATATATAGACGCATAAGTAGCAGACACTGCGACCAGTGAGCCGTGCCGCAAAGCCGTTTCAATAAGCCCTAATTTTTTCTTCTTCTTTTCTAGACCCCAATCCAGACCCAGCCAGCTCTTCTCCTGCTATAGGTAGCTATAGTAGGAGCTCTAGTTTCCAGACCCCTAATCCAGACCGCTGGCACCATACTGCTACTAGGAGAGCTGTATGCTCCCTAGTCCCGACCCAGACCGCTAGCACCGTACTGCTACCCCTGATCCAGATCGCTGGCATTATACTGCTACTAGGTAGAGCTATATACTCCCTAGTCCCGACCTAGATTGCTGGCACCATACTACTACTAGGAGAGCTGTATGCTCCCTAGTCCCGACCCCGATCGCTGGCATCATACTACTACCTCCAGACACGTCGCTGGCACCGTACTGCTACTGCTCAACTCAGTCGCTAGCATTATACTGCTACCCTCCAGACCCATCACTAGCACCATACTGCTACTGCTCGTCAGTCCAGACCCATCACTAGCACCATACTGCTACTGCTCGTCAGTCCAGACCCATCACTAGCACCATACTGCTACTGCTCGTCAGTCCAGACCCGCCCAACATCAACAATAGCGCAAAGCTATCGCGGACTCTCCACGTAGAGTCTTCGACGTATCCAAACCAGATCTTTCCCGTTCTCCTTTCCAGACCCGACACCAGTCGCTGGCATCGTACTGCTACCCCCGGACACCAGTCGCTGGCACCGTACTGCCACCTCCAGACCTGTCGCTTGCATCGTACTGCTACTCCAGACCTGTCGCTTGCATCGTACTGCTACCCAGACACGTCGCTTGCACCGTATTGCTACCCAGACACGTCGCTTGCATCGTACTGCTACCCAGACACGCCGCTTGCACCGTACTGCTACATCCAGACCTGTCGCTAGCAACGTACTGCTACCTCCCGACCTGTTGCTGGCATCGTACTGCCACCCTGACGACCTTGTCGCTGGCACCGTACTGCCACCTACCAGATTCTCTTCTTTCTCTTCCTCTTCCTCTTCCTCTTTCTCTTTCTCTTTCTTCATCCCAGCTCTGCCTTACCAGATCTGCGACCCCCTAGAAGGGGGGTACTGTCACGGGACTGCCCGCGACACGCGCTACGCTAGACGCGTAGCTTTCCTTTTACCTCAGCAAGCTCATTACCTCAGCAAGCTCAGACCATAGAATCAATTAGCGGACATACGTATATCCGCAAGCGGATATCGCTAACCTTTTTTTGTCAAAAAGTTAATTCTATGGTCTGAGAGACTTTCGCAAGGTTTCTTAGGCGATCCGACTTGTTTTGTATGTAGAGCAGTCACCTTTTTCAACGAAATTGATCTACCACCCCACAACAGCTATTATCTTAGAAATACCGTTAAATTAATCCGCAGAAGCAGCTCTATAATCGATAAGTATATCTACTCCGTACGCCTCTACGATATCTAGTAAAAAGCGCCGCTAAACGGGCGATGTGTCTATTGAATCGCCTACAGCCTACCCAAACAACAACCACCTAAGGACTTTAAGCT
>Ga0307507_10007986_pt1 | contig 14930 bp, 19 predicted proteins | sample 7_EM_MG_FD_207223 | JGI IMG/M metagenome (GOLD analysis project Ga0307507, IMG submission 207223) | Populus trichocarpa ectomycorrhiza microbial communities from riparian zone in the Pacific Northwest, United States - 7_EM | ecosystem: Host-associated > Plants > Roots > Unclassified | place... | reverse complement strand
CAAATGGCAACCAGTCATCCAAGTAGGAGATGAAACCGGTCATATTACTGACGCTCTAGTATGTTCTTTAGACAACTATGACATATTCCTAGGAATGTCATACCTTACCACTCATAACCCGATAATCGATTGTGGACACTCCATCATATCATTCCCTACAAAAGGAATTACCCTCACTTGCAGGGAAGGAAACAACGCTAGGTTCTCCGCTATGACAACCTCAGATACCTCTGACTTCATCTCCGAGTTTCCAGATATTTTCCCAGCCAATAAAATCACTGAACTACCGCCTTTGCACCAGATTAACCACCACCCAAATCTCATTAAAGGGAAAACGGCACCAAGTTCCAAAATATTCACAGTTCCTGACAAGATCCTTCCTGCATAGAGACAAATTATCGAGTACTGGAAACCAAAAAATATCATCTACCCTTGCGAAGCAAATACCTCTGTCAACATGTTCACTAAGCTCAAACCCAATAGCGAAATTAGAGTCCTAACAGAGATACTCGGAGGTTTTTTTAATATTCAGACAGGTTGGCGCCAAGACTCATACAAATCAGTGCCAAGATTCCGGATACTTTAAAAATCGCCGAGTAGTACCCAGAAATGATATCACAATCAAGAACTCTAGCGCTATTCCCAATCAGTCCATGATTCTCGGAAACTGTGGCCAGAGCCAAATACCGATCATCTATCGATCTATCCAACTGGTATTTCCCAATTCGAGTACCCCGTGAAGATGAAACCCACAACACCATTAAAACGCCTTTCGGAACCTTTGCATGCAAGATAATGCTGCAAGGAAATACCAATGGGCCTTCCACCGCTATGTGAGTTATGGAATATGTCGTTGATGGACTCATCGGAAAAATGGTTTGGCATACCAAGACGATATTACAATCTTCTCAGACTCTTTTGAAAACCATGTTCTGGATATCCGCCAGGTCTGTCAGTGATTACAAGACTATCACACAAGAGTCTCTCCATCCAAATGCAATTTCTTCACCGATAGGCTACCCCCGTTGGGACATGTCATAGACGACCAAGGGATCCATGCAGATCCTGAGAAAATAGGAGGCATTCAGGACTGGCAGACCCCCAAATCGAAAAATAAATTACAAACTTTTATTGATGTTGTAATATATCATACACAATTCCTACCAGACCTCACTACTGCTAGCGCCCCATGATCGGATCTGCTTTCCCAAAACCAATTGCAATGGAGACCCCTGCATAAGAAAGTGTTTCAACAAGTCAAAAACTTAGCCGATAACATTACCACACTCCGCCCAATTTACTATCAATCACGTCACCCAATATACCTCTTCACGGATGCTTCCAAAGTTGGAGCAGGCGCATGGATAGGCCAAGGACCGTCACATGAGAAAGCTCACCCTGCAGCATTCCATTGCCGAAAATTTGCAATAAGTGTAAACGCCGCCTGGGTGGTGGCGGCAATCGATAGGGTAACGATACTATGTCTATACCAAAGTGCGGTATGTAACGAGACTAAGTACAGGAGGCTTAGACTAAGATGTTGTAACAAACTTCTTACTATATCGCCAATACCAAGTAGTTCCTAATAGCTAAGTATGTTTGAGTCTTACTGGATTCTCGAAGGAAACCGAAGAGGTAACTGTTCAAGCAAGTATATTGAAAACTCTGGCTGTCGAAGTCTGCTTTCTCTAAGTCCAGAGAATAGCAGGTCTTAAATAAACTTGTCAAGCTAACCAGAGCCTTGTAAACAAGAACCATAAAGACTCCCAAAAGGGTAGTTTTGAAACATTTAGATAAAACATATCCAGGATCAAATGATACTTTGACACAATAAATAAAACATACTGAGTGTCACAAACGGTGACTAAGCAAGGCAGACTCTCACATGACTAATAGTTATTAATCATCGGTTTGTTATCTTTGACGCTATGAGATCTGTTGACTCATAGGATTTCACATGACGACGCAATAGCGTGTTATTGATTTATTGTTAATGGTTGATATTTGACATGACGCACAATTGTGGTCATGTGGTTTATGCATTTCGCACATGACTCATAGTTATGAGTCATGGGTTTCGGGTATGTGACCCGGTTGGGGCACATGACTGGTTTTATCGGTTTTGATTGGTCGGGGAATAGGGGGCAACTGACACGGACAAGTCAGCTGATGGATTTCACACTATGACTCACTATGAGTCATGAGTCACGTGACGCGAGAGTATGAGTCATGCGGGGTTAGGGTTGAGGGAAGAACCCCTATATAAGGGCACCCTCGGTGGATGAGATTTTGGTCACGAACCATCTCCTCTACAGACCCGGCGATTGAAATCTCAACACCATGAGAATTCATCGTCAACATCCACCACCACCGCACTCTCCGTGAGCTGCACCCGCACTCTCCCTGAGCTGCACCCTCCTCCTCCCACCTTACTTCCCGCATCATGTTCTTGGGCCCTGGCGTCCTTGTTTCTAGTGGTCGTTGGGCTCTATCACCCCCTCTTTTCGCTGCCTCGCTTAGCTTCGCACGGTCGGCAACACCCTTTCGCCCATGTTACAGACGGCTGGGACTACAGTTTGCAGTAGGAGAAAACTTTTCAACAGGCTACGGTCGATTTCTCCGTTCTCTTCTCTTCACTTCCGCTAGAGGCTGCCTAGTCAGACACGCACACGGTTACCGATAGTTTCCACAGTTATTGGGTCTACCCTTGCTCTCCCCGTTCAGGTCTCCTCCTGTTGCTCGGTTACAGCTACAATCCACTCACTCAGCTGGCACCCTACTGCCCCCTCGCCTTACATTGCGACTTCTCCACGGTCGCGCCCCTCGCTTGCGCTCAGTCATCGTATTGCACTGCCTCAGTGGCGAATGTCAACGCCTTGTGTTCATAAGTAATGCTTGCAACGCCGCAACGGTTTTAGTGGCTCCAGCGCCCCCATTGTTCTTCCTTCATTGTCGGTTACTTTGGGTTTCATAGTGGTTATAACAATTTATTTCTCTTTTGTGGTAGTTGGTGTCTTTGGCAAGGGTTTTCCTGTTGATTCCTCCCCGTGTATTTATTTGACTTTCTTGTTTCACCCCTTCAGTCAGGACTTGATTTCCTATTTTGCGCGGCTGGTGTGCGGTTGGTCACGTACCAGAAAGACTTGGGTTGATGGCTTTTTCCATGGCGCCGGGTGGATAAGTGGGGATGGGGTTTTTTCTTTACCATAGCTAGCGCTACACGTAGTCTTTGTTCCCAGCCTGTGTAGTTGATAATAGAAAGCACATGATAAAAAAAAAGAAAAAAAGAAATGGATGAGATTTGGGTTCTTCATGCAACCATCTAAGTTCTTTCATACGCTGTACTTTCAATACAAGATCTTTATCTATCACGCTTTCTGAAATCAAGACACCACTGTCTTATATGAGCCTAGCGATCAACGTTTCTACATAGGGGTCAACGGACTTAGCGATCGAAACAGCTATTGGGCGAAGAGAGGTGATCGTTGGGATAATATCGGTTACCTGTTGCAAGTATCACCCCGGAGAGAGAGGATTCTAACATTTGGTTGCGTCAACCAGCAGCACCTAACAAACAGACAAAACGGAGACCCACAACCAAAACGACATCGACCCTCTAGCGGAAAATCTCGACCTTTCATAACTAGAAGAAGGACTTGAAAGGGCATTCACAGAAGAGAGGGCAGCGAGCCCTACAACACCAGAGCCACCATAACCAAATGGATCAGAAGAAACAGAAGAACAAGGACGGACACGATGAAACACGATGGCGGCTACAACAGAACAAGAGGGAGCGACATTCTCGGAGACGGCCCCGATCATGAGGCCGGAACGGATGAACCAAATTATCACATCCTTAAGCGGAGAGACCAGGAAGCCCAAAGCCAAGGAACCGCAGGTCTACCTAGGAGAAAGACACAAGCTACAAGGATGGATGGCCCAACTCATAGTTTACTGCAGGACAGTTGGATGGCAGAACGGACACGATGAGGAAAAAATCGTATATGCAACAAGCCTCCCAAGAGACGACGCAGGAACCTGGATTACGCCTTACGCAGAGGAACGAATCACCCCTACATGGGACAATAGGGCAGGATTCAAAGCAGAACTACAAAAACAATTTGGCGTAATCGACGTCAAAGGAGAAGCAGGGATCAAACTCAGGAATATGAAACAAGGCAAACGATCAGTCAAGGAATATTGGAATCCATTCCGCCTTGTGGCTAGCGAAGCCGAGTCAGACGACTCGATCGGAGGAGAACTACTCCTAGGAGGAATGATCACTGAATTACAGAATGCCTCGGGAGCCAGCAGTGTAGAATAGAGCACCTTGAAGCCCTGGCCCAATTGGCAATCAGGAAGGAAACCAAGCTGGCAACGGTCAGACATATCCAAGGATCGCCACCAACACAATACATCCAACTGGAGACCATCACCCCACGAAACCCAGATGGGACATATCGACCTACAAAGAATGGCAATTAGAATTACGCCGACCCCATGGAACTAGACGCAACTCGAAGACGACCAAGGTTCAACATCTCGAGGGAAGAATTCCAAAGGAGGATATGAGAACAACTATGTCTCAAATGCGCACACCATGGACACTTAGCCAGAAGCTGCCCGAAAAAGAACGGACCCAAACCATTCCATCCACAAGCCAGAAGCTGGCAACCCACGAAGAAAACCACCCCGTGGCAAAGAAGACCAAAGATTAGGGAAATCGAGGTTGAACAGGAACCCGAACAGTCGGGAAACGACGACTGTCCCTAGTAAGAGATGGTTGGAGGGACAGACCCCAACGAAAGCCCATCATCATGGGAAACTACTACGCGGCACTCAACTACACGGATACACTCGAAAACGACAATGACCACATTATTGTCAAGATACAACTACACGGCGCAAAACAGTCAGTCACTATCACAGCCATGATTGACTCAGGAGCAACAGAAGACTTCATCGACTGAGAAGTCTGCAACAAACACGGGATCAAAATGATCAAAGCAAAAAACACAAGCCAGATTTACCTTGCGGACGGAAAACCAAGTGCTAGGGGACCTGTTACCCATATGACGAAAGTACCTATGGACGTTAGTAGCCATAGGGAATTGGAAACCTTCCAAGTGGCAAACCTCCAAAACCATGAGGTCATCCTCGGGATGCCCTGGTTAAGAGAACATAATCCAACAATAGATTGGAACGACAAAAGGATCATTTTCCACAGTGAACGATATACGACTTGGTGTCTCAAAAGTTCACCCGTTGTATATGCAGTGCCCGAAGGAAAAGCCCTGGAAGAGAATCTCATCACCAGATTCTCCAAGGTCCAGGCCAAGAAAGGCCCGACAGCCAGTGACCAAAGCATCAGAGTTAAAAAGCTATCCAATGAGGCCAGAGTGCCTATGCAGGGATCAGCAAGGGCGGTAGTACACGACCTGTACGCAATTGGAGGAACCGACTTTTCTGCCAGAGGGCAAGCAATTGTTGGGACTGGGATAGCTATTGGATTACCACACAACACCTATGGACGAATTGCACCACGAAGCAGTATAGCAGTGAAGCACCGACTCGTGACAAATGCAGATGGGATAGATTCCGACTACAGAGGAGAAGTGAAGGTGGTCCTAGCCAACCTAGCAGACCAACCAGACCAAGTGGAAAAAGGAGACCGAATAGCACAAGGAATTATCGAAAGATTCGACAACAGGGAACTACAAGAACTAACTCAGTTGGACGATTCCAAGAGAGGAGATCAGGGGTTCAGAAGCTCAGACACCACCATGGACCAAGAGGTCAAGGGCCAGAAGGCGAAACAAAAAATGGAGATCAACGAGATATCGGCAAGAGCTTTCGGAGAGTTCTACAGAAGAGGAGAGACAACCGGCATCCTAAGATGTGATGAAATCGAAGACGACATTCAGTTGGAAGCTATCCACATTAGCACCGAACCGGCGATCAAAAATAAGGAGAACAACGAAGACCAGGACGTGAGAGACACAGTTCCCCGGGAATATCACCACCTGTAGGATGTATTCGAAAAAGGAGAGAAGCCCAGGGTACCGCCCCACCGGCTGGGCCTCGACCTGGGAATTGACCTGGAGGAAGGCAAGAGGGTACCCATCGAAAAGATATATGCCCTGAGTTACGACCAATTGGAGGAACTCCACCGATACCTCAAACAGAACGAAGATTGAGGATGGATCCTAAGGGTAAAATCGGGAAGGGCTTACCGATTATGTTTTTCAAGAAAAAGGATGCCCAACCCTAGTTCTGCGCCGATTATCAGGCGCTCAACGAAGTTAGCAAGATCGATCGACATCCCCTCCTGCTCATCAGTGAAGGACTGAATAGACTAGGAGGAGCCGAGTACTTCACCAGGCTGGATATCAAGGACCCCTACCACAACATTCGAATCAGGGAGGGAGATGAATGGAAGACAACCTTTTCAACAAAACTAGGGATTAATGAATACCTAGTCATGCCATTTGGACTATGCAACGCACTAGCCGCGTTCCAACGATGGATCAACCAGGTCCTTATGGAACACATCGACATGTGTTGGTTCGTCTCTCGGGACGACGTAGTCATATATTCGAATACCCTTCAACAACACCAAAAAGAAGTGAGCAATATCCTGGAGGCAATACGAAAATCAGGAATGAAGGTCAAACCATCCAAATGCGAGTTCCACCAAAACGAGACAGAATACCTAGGATTTATCATTGGACAAGAAGGGGTCAAGACTGACCCAGTTAAGACACAAGCCATATGGGACTAGACAACACCCAAGATACTCAAGGAAATCCAATGTTTGCTAGGGTTCTGCAACTTCTACAGACAGTTCATAGAAGGATTCAGCAGGACAGCCAGACCACTATACGCAAGGACAAAAGAGTAATGCATCGGCAAGTGGGAGTGGGGAGAAAAAGAACAAAAAGCATTTGACGAAGTAAGAACAAAGCTCACCACAACACCGGTATTGGTCTATTTCGACCCCCTCGCACCAACCAAGATCAAAACAGACGCCTCACAATATGTCTGCTCCGGCATACTATTTCAACAATGCAGGGACGGCAAATGTGGACCGGTGGCATACCGATGCCAGACCATGTCGAGTGCCGAATGCAATTACAATCTACACAACAAGGAATTGCTGGCAATAGTTCAGGCATTCCACGAATAGAAACGCTACACGAGAGGAAGCCCCTAGCCAGTATGGGTCCTCATAGACTACAAGAACTTAGTAACCTTCATGACAACGAAGGAACTCAGTGAACGACAAGCACGATGGATGCAAGGACTAAGTCAATATAACTTCAAAATCGAATACCGACCAGGAAAGGAAGGAGGAAAGCCAGACACCCTCACAAGATGAGAGGGAGACCTACCCACGGCAGGCGACAAGTGACTCACACGAAAAATGGGAATCCTACGGCCAAAAGAACGATACTGGGATATCCCAGAGACTGAAGAAATAAGGCTCGACGTATTGGAAACAACAGAATTCCAAGACAAGGACGAAGGAGAAATTCAAAAAGCAAGCAGGGTCGACGACGATATCCAAAACATCAAGAAAAACTTGGATGAAGGAAGAAAAGAAATGAAAGGAATAGCGCTGGGGCTATGCAAATGGAAGGACTGCCACTTATGGTACCAAGGAAAGATTTGGATAGCAAACGACGAAGGGATACCAACCGCTCTTATCACTAAACACCACGAAGCCCCCGAAGCAGGACATGGCGGAACAGCAAAAACTACCGAACTCATCAGCCGACGATATTATTGGCCAAAGATAAGAGAAGATATCAAACGATTCATAAAGACTGGCGACACATGTCAAAGGACCAAAGGGGTCAGACATGCACGCTACAGTTTGCTACAGTCAAACGAGGCCCACGATCGACCATGGAAATCGATCGCTATGGACATTATTACGGACCTTCCGAAATCAGAAGGATATGACACCATACTGCTGGTCATCGATCGGCTGACCAAAATGAGCCATTTCTTTCCCTGTTCGAAGGCCTTAGACGCACGGGAATTCGCCAACCTCTTCATGAAGGAGATACACAGGCTATACGGACTATCACATGACATAATCACTGACATGGGGACACTATTTAACTCAGATCCATGGAACGAGACCACGGGGAAATTAGGAATCGAACGAAGACTCAGCACGGCATTCCATCCACAAACAGAGGGACAGACCGAACGGGCCAACGCCATATTGGAAAAATAGCTCCCAGCATAGAGCAACTATCAATACAATGGTTGGTGTGATTACCTACCACTGGCCGAATTTGGATACAACAACGGCTATCAGGAGACCATAAAGAACACACCTTTCTTTGCAAATTACGGGATCCACCCTGAATACGAGATGATCAGTCATCTGATCCAAGGAAAGCAAACAAAACCCTAAGAAATGAGTCAGTTGCATGAATCATTAAGAAAAGAAATGGTGGAGGGACAATTACGGCAAAAAGAATACTACGATCTACACAGAAAGCCCGATCTGAACCGACAATCAGGAGATATGGTGAGGTTCCTGCGTCGCAATATCAAGACCACGAGACCATCGAAGAAGCTGGACTTCACGAAAATCCCACGATTCAAAATCTTGGCAAAGATTGGAACAGGCGCCTATAAGCTGGTCATACTTCCCTCAATGGTCATACAGAACAGATTCCACATCTTTCTCCTCGAACGTTACCAAGACAATGGATTCCCCACACAAATCAAAGAACCCCCTCCTCCTATTCAGATAGAAGGTGAAGACGAATTCAAACTTGACGGAATCATCGACTCTCGACTCCACTACAAGAATCTCCAATATCGAGCCAACTGGACAGGCTATTTACCAGAACACGATAAAGTCTGGTACCACGCTCAAAACTTGAACAATGCAGAACACACAGTCCACCAATTCCACCAACGCTACCCAAGAAAGCCCGGAGTGGATGCACGTTACGCTCAACAGATGGTCCTCCGCACCTTCCCCGGTCGTCAAAGAAGCCCAACAATCACAAGCACCAGAGAGCGACGCCCAGCGCGTGGCCCGCAACACTACCCCCACTAGCCCAGAATACTCGGGCTCACCAAGAAGAGAGGTGGCGCATGCCTCAATGAACTGGACGGACTGCACTGACGATGGATGCCAAATCCATCCTGGCGAAAAACAAGGGTCAGGCTGGTACCCACAATTTACCAGGAGATCGAGAAAACCAAGTGTGGCCCACGACCACAACAGGCGAGAGGAGATGGAAGCCAACCCAGGAGAGGACTGGGCACCCCAACAACGTTGTCGACGAAGGGCCCGAAGGGCCAATCACAAAATCACAAGCTGAGAGCATTGTTTCAACGACAACTGCAACGACCAGCGATGGGAAAAGGTGGACGCCGGCTATTACCCCCTACAAGTAAGAGAAAAAGGAGAGCTGTCAAAACACTACAGGTGGGAACACCAGAAGAGAAGAGCCGGGAGGACACGGCTGGGGAGGGAGGGAACCGAAAAACCATTCCAGAGGTGGAGGCTCTGGAACAGACAAGCTCGGACCTCTGAAGCCAACTCGATCGCGCTGCCCATATTATTGTGGCAAAAGATAACAACCTCGAACGGCACGATAAGGAAAAAGAAAAAATCCAAGATGCCTATAATCGAGGCAAACAGAGGTTGCGCCAAATTGAAGGAATGCGGTGGAAAGAAGCAGTTTAGCATTGTGGGACCGATGCAAGAGGGGGAAGGGAGCTAATGTCACAAACGGTGGCTAAGCAAGGCAGGGTCTCACATGACTAATAGTTATTCGTCATCGGTTTGTTATCTTTGACGCTATAAGATCGGTTGACTCATAGGATTTCACATGACAACACAATCGCGTAACCTTGATTTCCTGTTATTGGTTGATATTTGACATGAAGCACGATTGTGGTCATGTGGCTTATGTATTTCGCACATGACTCATAGTTATGAGTCATCGGGTTCAGGCATGTGACCCTCTTGGGGCAAATGACTTGTTTTCTGGGTTTTGATTGGTCGCGGGATAGAGCACAACTGACTCAAACGAGTCAGGTGATGGATTTCACACTATGACTCACTATGAGTTATAAGTAGTGTGACGCGAGAGTATGAGTCACGCAGGGTTAGGGTTGAGGGAAGAACCCCTATAAAAGGGCACCCTCGGGGCATGGGATTTGGGCACAAACCATCTCCCTTACACACCTGGCGATTGAAATCTCAACACCATGAGAATTCATCGTCAACATCCACCACCACCGTACTCTCAGTGAGCTGCATCAGCACTCTCTGTGAGCTGCACCCCCCCCCCTCCCGCCTTACTTCCCCCATCATGTCCTTGGGCCCTGGCGTCCTTGTTTCTAGGGGTCGTTTGGCTCTTGTCCTCCCTCTCTCAGCTCAGGCTCTGCTGCCTCGCTTAGCGCTCGCACGGTCGGCACCACCCTGTCGCCCATGTCCCAGACGGCTGGGACCACAGTTCGCAGTAGGAGCAAACCTTTCAAAAGGCCACGGTCGATTTCTCTATTCTCTTCACCTCCGTTCGAGGCTGCCTAGTCAGACATGCACACGGTTACCCATAGTTTCCACAGTTATTGGGTCTACCCCTCCTCTCCCCCTTCAGGTCTCATCCCGTTGCTCGGTTACAGCTACAGTCCATTCACTCGGCTGGCACCCTACTGCCCTCGCCGCCCTAGCGGTTGCCACGGTGGCGCCCCCCGGTTACGCTCAGTCGTCGTATTGCTCTGCCTCGGTGGTGGATGTCAACGCCTTGGTCTCTTGCGCAATGTTTACAACGCCACACGCTCCACTGTGGTGGTGTTCTGCAACGTCACACGGTTTTTAGTGACTCCCACGCCCCCTGTCTCCTGCCTTCATTGTCCGTACTTAGGCTTTCATTAAGTGGTCTATCAATTGTTTCTTTTGTCAGGTGTCTACGCCAAGGGTTTTCCGGTTGATTCACCCCATCTATTTATTTGATGTTTCTTATTCCGCTGCTCTTGTCGGAGTTTGATTTCTTATTGTGCATGGCTGGTGTGCGGTTAGTCACGGACCAGAGCAACTTGGGTTGATGGCTTTTTCCCTGGCGCCGGTGGGTTCACGGAGGTTTTTCTTTACCATAGCTAGCGTTGCACGTAGTCTTTGTACCTAGATGATGAATAAAACAAAGGACATGAAAAAAAAAGTGAAAATAACAAAAGGCATGAGATTTGGGTTCGTCACGCAACCATCTAAGTTCTTTCATACACTATACTTGCAATACAAGATCTTTATCTATCACGCTTTGGGGAAGCAAGACACCACTGTCTTATATGTGCCTAGCGATCAACGTTGCTAGATAGGATTTAACGGACTTAGCTATCGCAACAGCTATTGGGCGAAGAGAAGGGATCGTTATAATACTATCGGTTACCGTCTCCAAGTATCACCCCCGAGAGAGAGGATTGTAACACGCACCTGACACAGACAGGTCAGCTGATGGATTTCACACTATGACTCACTCTGAGTCATGAGTTGCATGACGCCAGAGGATGAGTCACACAGGTATAGGGCTGAGGGAAGAACCCCCTATCTAAGGGCACCCTCGAGGCATGAGATTTGGGTTCTTCACACAAGTATCTAAGTTCCTTCATACACCATTCTTTCAATAAAAAGAGGTTTATATATCACGCTTTCGGGAACCAAGGCGCGACTGTCGTATATAAGCCTAGAGATTGACTGTGCTAGATAGGAGGCGACAGACTTGGCTATCGCAACAGCTATCAGGCTAAGAAGAAGTGATCGTTAGGAAAACTATCAGTTACCTACTGCAAGTATGACCCGGAGAGGAGAGGATTGTAACATTTGGTTAGGTCAACCAGGTGCGCCTAACAAACAGACAAAACGAAGACCAACAACGAAAACGACATCGACCCTTTAGCGGAAACCCTCGACCTTTCATTCCTAGGAGAAGAACTTGAAAGGGCCTTAACGGAAGAGAGGGCACCAAGCCCTACAACAGCAGAGCCACTATCACCAAGCGGATCAGAAGAAACAGAATAACAATGAAGGACACGATGAAACAAGATGGCTGATACAGCAGAATAAGTAGGAGTGACAAACTCAGAAACAACCCCGATCATGGACCCAGAACAGTTGAGACAAATCGTCGGATCCTTAAGTGGAAGGACTAGGAAGCCCAAAGCCAAGGAACGGAGGTTTACCGAGGAGAGGGACACAAACAAACGAGGCTGGCTAGCCCAACCCATAGTATACTACCGGATGGTAGGATGGCAGAACGGCCATGACGAGGAAAGATTCCTCTATGCGACAAGCCTCGTAAGGGACAACGCAGGAACATGGATTACAACATACGCAGAGGAACGAATAACCCCAACCTGGGACACTTGGGCACGATTCAAAGCTGAGTTACAAAGACAGTTTGGCGTAATTGATGCCAAAGGACAAGCAAGAATCAAACTAAAGAACATGAAACAAGGGAAACGATCAATCACTGAATATTGGAATGAGTTCCGCCTCGTGGCTAGCGGAGCCGAGTTGGACGACCCAACGAGAGGAGAGTTACTCCTCGGAGGAATAAACACTGAACTCCAAGACGCCTGAGGTGCCAGCAGCGTAGAATACGAAAGCCTCGAAGCCCTAGCACAATGGGCAATTTGGAAGGAAACCAAGCTAGCAACAGTCAGACATATTGAAGGATCACAATCAAGGAGAAACACATAACGAGAAACCCTCACACCCCGGAACCCGGACGGGACATACCCACCCGCAAATAACATCAATGAGAGCTACGGAGACCCGATGGAATTGGATGCTACAAAAAATCAACCAAGGTTCAACAGATCAAGAGATGAATTCCAAAGGAGGATTCGAGAATGACTATGTCTCCAGTGCGCACATCCCGGACACTTAGCTAGGAACTGCACAAGGAGAGCTGGACCCAAACCATTCAATGCACAAGCTAGGAGCTGGTAGCCGGTGAAGAAACAGGCCCCCTGGCAACCTAAGTACAAAATCAAGGAGATCGATATCAAACAAGAACCCGAACAGTCGGCAAACGACGAATGTCCCCATTAAAGGATGGTCTGAGGGACAGACCAGAACGAAAACAGATCATCACGGAAAATTACTACGGGGCCCTGTCACCCATATGACGAAAGTACCTATGGACATCAGTAGCTATAGGGAATTGGCAACTTTCCAAGTGGCAAATCTCCAAAACCATGACGTCATCCTCGGGATGCCATGGTTAAGAGAACACAACCCAATGATCGATTGGAACGACAACAGGACCACATTCAACAGCGAACGATGTACGACTTGGTGTCTCAACAGTTCGCCAGTTGCCTATGCGATACCCGAAGAAGAAGCCCTGGAAGAGAATCTCATTAACAGATTCTTCAAGGTCCAGGCAAAGAGAGACCCGACCGGCATTGACCAGGGTGTCAGAGTTCAGAAGCTATCCGCCAAGGCCAGTGTGGCTACGAAGGGAACAGCAAGAGGGGCAGGACATAGCCTGTACGCAAATGAAGAAACCGACATTGCTGCCAAAAAGCAAGCACTTATTTGGACAGGAATAGCTATCGGACTATCTCACAACACCTATGGACGAATTGCACCATGAAGCAGTCTAGCTGTCAACCATCGACTTATGACAAATCCAGGTGTGATGGACCCCGACGACAGAGGAGAAATGAAGGTGGTCCTAGCCAACCTAGGAGACCAACCGTACCGAGTGGAAAAAGGGGACCGAATCGCACAACTGATAATCAAGAAATTCAACAACAGGGAACTACAAGAAGTAACCCAGTTGGACGATACCGAAAAGAGGAGATCAGGGGATCAGAAGCTCAGACACCAGCACGGACCAAGAGGTCAAGGGCTGAAGTGCCCAAACACCAATGGCAATCAATGAGATATCAGCAAGAGCGTTGGGGCAGTTATACCGACGCGGAGAAATGACAGGCATCCCAAGATGGGACGAGGTCAATAACCAAATTCAGCTTGAAGCTATCAATATTAGCACCAAGCTGGCAATAAAAAAGAGGAAAAACAAGGAGAACCAGGATATCATAGACACATTTCCCCAAGAAGATCATCACCTGCTGGATGTATTGCAAAAAGGAGAAAAAATGACAGTTGCACCTCACCGACCCGGCATCGATCAAGGAATCTACCTGGAAGAAGGGAAAACTGTACCAATCAAGAAGATATACGCCCTCAGTTAGGACTAATTGGAAGAGCTCCATCGATAAATCAAATACAATGAAGAACGAGAGTGGATTAAAAGGTTGAAGTCAGGCAGAGCATCACCCATCATGTTTGTCAAGAAGAAGGATGGCAAACTCAGACTATGCGCCGATAACCGAGCATGCAACGAAGTCACCAAGAAGGATGGACATCCGCTCCCGCTCATGGGTGAAGCCATAGAAAGGCTAGGTGGAGCCAAATACCTTACCAGGCTAGACATCAAGGACGCCTACCACAACATTAGAATCAGAGAGGGGGATGAGTGGACGACAACCGTTTCCACAAAACTAGGGACATACAAATACCTGGTCATGCCATTTCTCTATGCAACGCACCGGCGGCGTTCCAGTGATGGATCAACGAGGTGCGTATGGAACACATCGACATGTGTTGCATCGTCAATTGTTACAATCCTCTCCTCTCCGGGTGATACTTGCAGCAGGTAACCGATAGTCGTCTAACGATCACTCCTCTTGACCCAACAGCTGTTGCGATAGCTAAGTCCGTTGACTCCTATCTAGCAACGTCGATCGCGAGACTCCTATAAGACAGTCGTGTCTTGATTCCCGAAAGCGTGATAGATAAAGATCTTTGTATTGAAAGTAAATAGTATGAAAGAACTTAGATGGTTGCGTGAAGAACCCAAATCTCCTGCCCCGAGGGT
>Ga0307507_10007985_pt1 | contig 14930 bp, 19 predicted proteins | sample 7_EM_MG_FD_207223 | JGI IMG/M metagenome (GOLD analysis project Ga0307507, IMG submission 207223) | Populus trichocarpa ectomycorrhiza microbial communities from riparian zone in the Pacific Northwest, United States - 7_EM | ecosystem: Host-associated > Plants > Roots > Unclassified | place... | reverse complement strand
ATCTTGGTGCTGGCCATTGCTGTCTTCATCATCTTCTTGTGGTTGCATGACTTTGCAATATTTGACTGCTTCACACCTGCAAATGAGTGAGATCCATGACTTTAAATTTCTATTTTTCTTCCACAGTCTGTGTGAGGTTCATGGTCATCATCATCATCATTGTGTGGTGGCATCAATTTTCAATATTTCACTTCTTTGCACCTGCAAATGATGCAAATTTCCATTTCTCTTCCACAGTCTCTATCAGGGTCATCATCATTGTCGCCATTGTTGTCATTGTCATCATTGTCATCATCTTTGTGTTCATCATTATCATCTGCATCATTGTTGTGGGGTTGCATCAATTTTAAATAATTTGTTGTGCTGCAGTGGCAAATGACTGAGATCCATCAGTAAAAATTTAAATTTCTCTTCCACAGTCTGCATCAGGGTCATCGTTGTTGTTGCCATCTTCATCTTCTTGCTCATCATCATCATCTGCATCATTGTTGTGGGATTGCATCAATTTTAAATAATTTGTTGTGCTGCAGTGGCAAATGACTGAGATCCATCAGTAAAAATTTAAATCTCTCTTCCACAGTCTGCATCAGGGTCATTGTCATCTTTGCCATTGTCATCATTGTCATCATCATTGTTGTTGTTGTTGTTGTTGTTGTTGTCATCTTTGTGCTCATCATCTTCATCTGCATCGTCGTTGTGCAGTTGCATCAATTTTAAATAATTTGTTCCTCTGCAGTGGCAAATGACTGAGATCCATTAACAAAAATGTAGATTTCTGTTCCACAGTCAACATCAGGGTCATTGCCATCATCTTCATCATCATCATCATCATCATCTTCATGCTCATCATCGTTGTATGCATCATTGTTATGTGGTGGCATCAATTTGAAATAATTTGCTGATCTGCAGTGGCAAATCATTGAGATCCATCAGTAAAAATTGAAATTTCTCTTCCAAGTCTGCATGAGGGTCGTTGTCATCATTGCCATCATCATGATTGTCATTGTCATCATCTTCGTGCTTGTCATCATCATCTGCATCATTGTTGTGGGGTTGCATCAATTTTAAATAATTTCCTGATCTGCAGCGGCAAATGACTGAGATCCATGAGTAAAAATTTAAATTTCTCTTCCACAGTTGGCATCAGGGTCCTGGTCATCATCACCATCATTGTCATCATTGTTGTCATCGTCTTTGTGCTCATCATCGTCATCTGCATCATTGTTGTGGGGTTGCATCAATTTTACATAATTTGTTGCTCTGCAGTGGCAAATGACTGAGATCCATCAGTAAAAATTTAAATTTCTCTTCCACAATCTTCATCCAGGTGTTCATTGTCATCGCTGTCCCTGTCATTGTTGTTGTCATCATCTTCAGGCTCATCATCATCATCTGCATCATTGTTGTGTGGTTGCATCAATTTTCAATATTTGACTGCTCTGCACTGGCAAATGACTGAGATCCATCAGTACCAATTTCTATCTTTCTTCCACAGTCTGGATCAGGGTAGTAATCATAATCTCATTTGCCATTGTGGAGCAGTCAAATATTAAACATCACCCTGATACTGGCTTTAGAAGAGACATAGAACTTTTTACAGACCAATCTCAGTCATTTGCCAGTGCAGAGCAGTGAAACATTGAAAATTGAAGTGACCACACAACAATGATGCAGACAATGATGATCAGCATGAAGAGAATGATGATGGTGATGACAAGGCTGATGACCCTGATACAGTTTGGAAGAGAAATAGATATTTGTACTGACAGATCTCAGTCATTTGCCTGTCTGAACCAGTCAAATATGGAAAATTGATGCAACCACACAAGAATGATGCAGACGATGATGATGAGCATGAACACAATGACAACAAATACTATCATAATGATGGTGACAATGACCATGGCCCTGATACAGGCTGTGGAAGAGAAATATAAATTTTTACTGATGGATCTCAGTCATTTGCCACTGCAGCACAACAAATTATTTAAAATTGATGCAACCCCACAACAATGATGCAGATCATGATGATGAGCACAAAGATGATGAAGAGGACAGTGACGATGATGGTGATGATGACAATGACCCTGATACAGACTGTGGAAAAGAGATTTAAATTTTTACTGATGGATCTCAGTCATTTGCCACTGCAGTGAAACAAATTATTTAAAATTCATGCAACCCCACAACAATGATGCAGATGATGATGATGAGCATGAAGACAATGATGACAACAATGGCAAAAATGATGATGACGATGGCGACAATGATGACAACCCTGATGCAGACTGTGGAAGAGAAATTTAAATTTTTACTGATGGATCTCAGTCATTTGCCACTGCTGTGCAAGAAATCATTTAAAATTGACGCAACCCCACAACAATGATGCAGATGAAGATGATGAGCACAAAGACAACAACAATGATGACAACAATGGCGACAACAACAATGACCCTGATGCAGACTGTGGAAGAGAAATTTAAATTTTTACTGATGGATGAATTATTTGAAATTTCTTTACAATTTCTTTACAATATTTTTGTTCAAATTAATGTGGCTTGCATCCAGTGCAATTCACTTTTACAGAATATTGCTCATTGTACTCCTAGGATGTCTCAGCCATTTCTTACACTTTGGACTTGATGTGCCCTTACTTATGAATCAAATCCCCTTCAAACATGAACAAAATACAAAACTGTTGACAAGAAAGTTTGACCAGTCCCTAGTTATTTACCAGACCCAGCTGGGCAAGTATTTCTTCCCATGACAATACCCTCACTACCCCCACTCCCCTTACATCCACTGGTTCTTTTGGATTTCATGCCTATGCAATGCCTCATGCTTGGACGCTTAGAGAAGATTCTGATGAGCATGCCTAAAGAGTTTTTACAGCCTCGAGAAATTGATCTACTGGTCTTTGCTTTGCAAATGTGACAACAGGCATTAGCTTTTGAAGATTCTGAGTGGGGTATGTTTTCAGACTTATACTTCCCTGATTATGAAATTCCAGTAATCGAACATGTACCCTGGGTTCAAGCCCCTATTTGGATACCAAAATCTATTGAAGACACTGTCTGTCAAATGCTACTGGAACAAAAAGCTGCAGGAAAGTATGAATATTCTATGGCGTCTTATCACTCAAGGATCTTTGCAGTTGCAAAGCCTAAAGGAGGTATCCATCTGGTGGCAGATGTTCAAGAGCTCAACAGAGTGACAGTGTGTGATGCTGGTTTGCCTCCTAGAACTGATGATTTCACAGAGAGTTTTGTAGGCCACGTCATCTATGGGCTTGCAGATTTGTTTTCAGGATACAATGGACAGAAGCTAGAAATTACCTTGTGACCACTCATGACTTTTAGCTGTCTGATTGGACCCCTTCATTCCTGTGTTTTACCTCAAGGTGCTACAAACTCGTTACCAGCATTTCAGCCCTGCACAACTCATACATTACAAGATGAAATTCCTAAGAACAGGAATGTGTTTGTAGACAACATTGGGTTAAAAGGTCCCACATTGACTTATGATGATGCTGAGATTGCCCCTGGCATCAGACACTATGTTTACAAGTATGCCACAATCCTTGACAGATTTCTGATGTGTTTTATTCAAGCAGGCATAACGGCTTCAGGAAAGAAGCTGGTACTTGCAACCCCATGCTTGCACATCGTTGGAACGATCATTCCAAAAGAAGGCTGGCCCCTCAAACATGGTTTGGTGACTAAGATTTTGAACTGGGGCCCATTGACAAGTGTCACTGATGTTTAGTCATTTCTTGGAATGGTGGGTGTTGGTAGAAAATGGATACATGGATTCTCTCTGATCACAAAGCTGTTGATGCTTCTCACTAAAATAGCAGTCCAACAACAGTTTCCCTTTTCCAAAGAAGCAGAAGCCACTCAAAATGAACTCAAATGCCTCATCTCTACGGCGCCTGTCCTTATCAAGCTAGATTATGGAGCAGTGAAGCTTCTCTCACATGTTGACCCATTGCCTTGGCCTTTGGATCATGGCCTCGTTATTGCCACTCTTGATTCTTGTCAAAATGGTACGGGTTGGATTCTATACCAAATGGTTGAGAAAGACAAACACCTGGCAAAATTAGAACTCTATGGGGTATTTTGTGTGGTAAAGGACCTTTGACACTGAATCTGGGGGATCCATTTCCAAATTGACATCAACGTGAAGTTTTTAATCAAGATGGTGAAGCAACTGGACCCTCCAAATGCACCCATGACATGATGGATTTCATATATTGCTCTCTTCAACTATGTAATGAATCACATCCCAGCCCAATCTCATGCAGGCATTGATGGACTTTCTCAGCAAAGGTGCACTTCTGAGGACACAGAAGACAAAGATGCTGAAGAATATTTAGATAAGTTTATGGGTTCTGCCTCTCTTGTCTCCCCTCCCCTTCCACCCATTTCATTAACAAATTTTTTGTCTTCTGAGTCACTTTATGCTTTCCAGCCAACCTGCTTGGACAAGAATTTCTTTCAAGACCTTTTGTTAACTATGTGACATACCCCTCAAACTCCTTACACTTCTTTTCATACCATGTCTATTGCTGATGACCTTTCTATCCTTAGTGTAGGGGATCCCAACCCTTCCTTGGCAATCAAACTTCACAAGATCAAACAAGAGCATTTCAACCCTTCAGAGAAAGAGTGTAGCAGCAAATCTCTCATTAAGCAGTCACTCCTTTCAATTATGGATGATTTTTCTTATACAGGATGTGAGTTTGAGTACTGAAAAGTTTGTACACCTATCATGACAATGTGTTCTCTTGGAAACGAGGTTTTCACTATGGAACTATACTGTTATTGGCATTCTTATATGTCTTCCTTAAAACAAGGTGCATCTCAACCATTGACTACTGATCAGCTAACTCTTCCAGGTATTCCAGATCCTTTGCTTAGGATGGACAACAGAGTTAACTATGAAGATGTACCTGCCATGCACACTTTTGGTGTCAAAGACAAAGACTCACTGGAAATGTGGAAAGAAATCATCACCTACCTCAAAACAGACATTATGCCAATTAGTTGTGAAGACCCTGTAGAATGCAAAACCTTTATTCGATGAACAAAGAATTATTTCCTCCACAATGGGGTCCATCTCTGGAAAATTGAATCTAAAGGAAGGCTTCCTCATTTAGTAGTAATGGACATTGACCGCCATTCAGCTTTGATAGCAGAAGCTCACAACGATGTGGGGCATTGAGGTTGGGACACAACATACAAGACCTTATTGGAGCACTTTTTCTGGCCAAACATGTTCGACCAGATCGTGTATTTCATGTGCTCCTGCAACATTTGTCAATTATGTTCAAAGACTCAGCTAATTGTCACCTTCAGCCCAACATGGAATTATGGAATCCTCAGGCACTTTGATTTAGACACTGTTCATATGCCAGATGGCATCAGTGGTATGAAGTTTTTGCTACAAGCTACTGACCCTTCTATTTATTTGGTAGAAGCACAGGCAGCAACATGTGCTAGCTCTGAAGCTTGGGCTAACTTCCTTTATGAAGAAGTCTACTGTTGATTCAGAGGAGTTCTTCTCTGTTTGGTTGATGGTGCCTTGGAATTTAAAGGTGTGGTTGAGATCCTTTTCAAACAATATGGCATAGCCACTATTGTTTCCTCTCCATACCATCCAGAGGGCAATGGTCATGTGGAATGCTCGCATCAAACCCTTGTCAATTCAATTCTTCAGGCTTGTGGAGAGAACATGTCCTGATGGCCATTGTATTTGCACACTGGTTTATGGGCTATGTGATGCTCGACTTTGAGGGTAACAGGATATCCCCCTTATTTTCTTCTTTATGGGTGTCATCCATTTTTTGCCTTTGACTTTGCAGACAGAAATTGGGATACACTTGACTGGCACAATGTCACTTCTACCAAAGATCTCCTTGTGCTACGAATGCAACAAATTCTACAATGGGACAAGAAACTGGTACTTGCAATGGACCAGCAAAAGAAGGTTTGTCAACAGGTTGATGATTTTAACCATAAGCATGCACACTATTTGTCTTCTGGTTCTTTCGTTGTAGGCACATGGGTTCTCTTGCACAAAACTTGGTTAGACTCTCAGATGGGAAACAAGGGAGTGTTGCTATGGACAGGCCCATACATTGTTCACCGTCAACTACGTGACATGATGTACCAGTTATGAGAATTGGATGGTACAGTGATGAGAGGTTCAGTGGCTGCTAATCGTTTAAAGGTGTTTTATTATTGAGAAGAGCATCAGACGGTCTGTACAGTCCAACCCACCAAATTTTCCCTACATGTTGCTGCTGTTTTTTCATCCTCAGCACATGCCTCAACAGTCATTGGGACTTTGAATCAAGACCTCCTTGTTACTCCACCCTACCTGGTTTCTGTGAAGAACAGCATCATGTCTTTCCCAGATAACCGCTCATTGGTATATTTTCCAACTGTCACTCCATTCACTTTACTGCACAAAATCTTCACCATCGCTACCACCCCACTATCAAAGAGCTCGACCCCAAGGACTACAATGCAGTTCAATTTATCCATTTCAACACTTCCTCGTGTGTTGTCAATGGTCACATTCACAAAAACCTGCTTGAAAGTTCAAGCATTCGTGACCTCAAAGCTTGGGCTCTTGCTGCTCTCCCTCTTCACTAAGTCTTTCTTTCTTCTTTTCATTTGATCATTGCCCCAAAATGATGGGGGCATCATTTTAATTTTCTCCCTATTTGTGGAAGTGCAGAATGACCTATTCATGGCACTTCGTGTTTTCTGTTAGTTTTTATGTGTTTTGAATTTTACTGTTCCTTTTTAAATTTCATTAGGCCACAAAGTCTTTTATTTTTATTTTTAGGATCATTAAGAGCGCTTCAAACAATTCATTTCAACATCCACATGAGCGCATTGATGAGCAACTGCGCTCAATGGAGAAGTTCCAGTCAAAATGAAGTATTCACCAGTTGAAAACTATCCCCTAGAAGAGGGGATAGAAAACACTTGGAAAACTTAAGGGTTACTCACAGAAGTTAACTGGGAGTATGATTCTGAGAGTATGAAAAGTAGCGTATACAATGAGAGGAGTTGAGATGGTGGGAGTTCTAAAGAGAGAGAGAGAAGTGAAGCGTGTGGTAAGTTAAATATATGCTAAAAATAGAACTGTTGCCAAATAGATGTAATCCCAGGATTACACCCTCCCCTGTTTTAAAAGAAAAAAAGGAAAGCAAAAAAAATCTGTTAGTAAGTGAAGATGTAAGTATAATCCAAGTGCAGGTGCATCAAAACCCTGTGGGAAAAAGCTACCACTGGCAAGGTCGAAAGAAAGCTACCTAATATCAAGGTGAACCAACTTGTGATGCCAACCAATGATCCAGTGCCTCGCAGTCTTGAAGTTCTGATCCTGGAAGCCATTCATCATGTTCCATGCCATAGCCAGACCAACGAATGAGATATTGATAACCACGACCCACTGACAAGGCATCCAATATCTTATCAATGAAGTATTCTTCATGCCCATCTGGGGTGATGATAGGAGGGGGTTCTTCAAGGTGGCGGGAGGGGAATAGTGAGGTATCAGATTCTGTGTATGGTAGAACTTCGGATGTGTGGAATACAGGGAAGATGTTGGGGGAGTTCAGGAGGTCGAGAGTGACAGTAGAGTGGTCCTTGTCAATGTCAATGATCATATAAGGGCCATCATAGCGAGGCATGAACTTTGCAACACACTTTTCACCTTTAGCCTTGTAGTCATTGCATCGATGCAATGTCGACAATCGAACACAAGAACCTAATTTGAAAGGAAATTTTAGTGTGCAGTGTTTGTTGGATTGAGTCGACTGTAAAATTTTAGCCTTCAACAAATTGTCCCATGCTTTGAGGACATCTGATTCCAGCTTCTGGATTACATGCCAAGTGTCGATATCCATGACAGTCATGCTAGGTTTGGCAGGAACAAGTGGGGGTATGATATGGGGACTACGGCCCATGCGAAGTTGAAACAGGGAGAAACCAGTTGATTTATTGACAGTGTTCATCATGTCGAATTGTATTCGTGGTAGTGCACGGACCCAGCCCATTTGATTATGTTCGACGTGAAATCGGAGGGCTTGATTGACCATTTTGTTGGTACATTTGCTGGAGCTGTCTGTTTCTGGATGGTATGCTGTCGACATCTTCAGTTTTATGCCCATAAGGCAGTGCAGCACTTTCCAGAACCTCGATACAAAGAGTTTATCTCTGTTGGAAACAATGTCAGTAGGCAGACCATTTTTGCAGTACCACTCATCGAAGAAGAGAGTTGCTAGGTCTTCTGCTGTGATGTCAGTGCGTGTTGGAATGACCCTGATGTTGCTCCCTAAACGGTCAGTGAACATTACGATGCAGTTCTTCCCTTTGTCCTCTGGTAAAGGGCCGATGAAATCGATTGTGACAGAGTCACCATGCTGATCTGGGATGGGTAGAGGATGTAAGGGGCCTAGCGGTTTCGTCGTGCTGCTTTTGTTGCATTGGCAGTTGGGGCAGGATTTGACATAGCCCTCCTCTAAATCCCACCATATATTTGGCCAGTAGTAAGCGTTGCGGAGTGAGCCATAGGTTTTGTGAAAACCAAAGTGACCAAGGGTGTCATGTGCAAGGGTGAAAAGCATCTTGTGCAAGGTGCTGGTACAAGGAATAATCAGATGATCACCAATGTACCAAAGATTGTCATGCAGATGGAGCATTGGCAAGCTCAGTGCAGCAGAGGGTAGGGTTTTGCACCAGGGGTCCACTGCGTACCCTGATATAATTTCCTGCAGGAATGAATTGTCAGCAGAAATTTTAAGGGTCACATTGACAGATGTCATTGGTTCTGATGTACTGGCAAGAGACATAGCTGTATCATAAGGTCCCAGTGTGGTGCATTCAAAAACACTCATGATCATGCCATCAGTGTTGTTGTCAGGACAAAAGTGGTAAGGATGGTGGGCTAGGGCTTCAGCTTCATGTGAGGATGTTGAGTAGGGTAGACATGACAACGTGTTGGCAACCGTGTTATCTTCTCCCTTGATGTAGATAATTTTAGCATCGAATTGGGACGTGAATTCCATCCAGCATGCCTGTCGGCATGAGAGATCCTTTTGTGTTACGAAATTCTCCAATGTTTTATGATCAGTGTAGATGAAAAAGGGGGAACCGAGTAAATCTACTTGCCATTTTTTCAAGGCACGAATAACAGCAAGGAGTTCCTTTTCATGTACAGGGTAGTTTAGTTCAGCCCCTTTGAAGGTCATAGAATCGAAAGCGACAGGGTGTGCTGTTTCCCAAGTGGTACCAAAGGAGAGTATGGTGCCTGAACATTTGTCACTTGCATCAGTTGTGACAAAAATCTTGTATTTGGGTAACTTTGTCAAGTTGATTGTTGTTAGGCATTCTCGACTAGTGACAATTGACTTGATGCTGTCAAATGCAGTTTGATAACAATCAGTCCAAGTGGGGAATGTCTTCTCGGAGTCTTTAGTTGTGAGTTCCATGAGAGTACCAGTGTGGTCAGCCAGAGAGGGAAGAAAAACAGCCAGGTAGCATACAAGACCCAAGAATGCACACACATCCATGGCAGATTTAGGTTGTGGCCAAGCTAGAATACAGTCTGCTTTCTTCAAGTCCACTTCAATGCTGTGCGCACTGATGTGATGTCCAAGAAAGTCAATTTCTCAACAGAACAGGTGCATCTTGTTGGGGTTTACATACAAGCGCATGTCACAGAGGGCCTGTAATATTATCCAGACATTCTGTTCATGTTGTTCAATACTGTCAGACCAAATTACAATATCATCAAGGTAAATGTGGTAGATTTTTCCAATGTATTGTCTAAGCACCAATGTAACGCATCTCTGATGTATTGCTGGTGCGTTCTTTAAACCCATTGGCATAACGAGCCATTCATAAAGGCCCAAAGGGGTTGTTACCGCAGTTAGCGGAATGTGGTCAGGGTGCATCCAAGTTTGAAAGAAACTATTAGTCATGTCGATAGTAGCCCAAATTTTCCCTTTCGCGCAATCTTTCAATATGTCATTGATGCATGGGAGTGGGTGACTGTCCGTAACTGTGTTCTCATTTAATTGACAGTAATCGTTAACCCAACAGGGTAATACATTAGGGTTTGCTTTCGGAACAATGAATGCAGGGGAAGTGCATGGGGAAGATGAGGGGTGAATATGCCCTGCATCGAGATGTTGTTGTATCAAGATTTGCCATGCCTCTTTATATTTTCAAGGGGAGGGATATGTCCTTGTTTTTATTGTTTTCTCAGCCTCCTTCAAACAAATTTCTGCCACAATGTTTGTGGGTAATTTATCAATGTGTGGGATGGGCTCAAAAATTCCTTTAAATTCTGATTTAATTTTCTTCTTGTGTTTGAGGAGTGCATCTTTGTTAGTGAGGATTTCAATGTGGTCTCATATTGCCCCAGCAACATTAAAGGGTTCTATCATTTCAGGGACACCTTTCCCTGATCTAAGGTGATCATGGCACACTAACATTAATTCAGCGAGTGCCACCTTCTTATCAAGCTTAGTAAATTTTATTTGTTCATGTAGGTGAGGCTTGGGGGGGAAGGTGGTAAGCATGGAGGGGGGTTCAAAAGATCATAATTTGTTTTTTTATCTATACAGGAACGGTTGGCATGATCTGTTACAATGGAGTTATGCTGCAGGAATGGAAGACCAAGGATGACAGGGGCACAAAGGCCTGGAGAAATGATGGCTTTAGCTTTACATGAAGTCCATACAGAGTCTAGGGAGGTAAAAGAAATTTTAATGTAATCGAAGAGTTTGCATTTCTGTTTGGCATCGGAATTTTTCAAGGCAATGTCGACGATTTCAGGTACCTGGAGATGATACCTTTTCAAGCCTAGTTCAGCAACAAGTTCAGGACAGATGAGTACGAGATGTGCACTGTTGTCAAGGAGTGCCTTTGTTTTCACTGGAAAGTCATTAATCAAACCATGGATTTGACAATTCCAGAACAAATGCTTAACACGGATAGGTGCACTCACATCGTGATGGGAGACATCAGTGTCTTCATCTGAGTCCGATGTGTATCCCCCCGGCGACTGAGGAAGGACAGCCACTGCTGCTGCAATGTTGTCATTGCTGGAGTCGACAGTGGAGATGGTAGTGGAAACAGCCTTGGTGTTCATTTTGGTAGTAGCTTTAGACTTCTTAGCAGCAAGTGCATCAGCTATGGTGAGAGTCTTGTATCCTTTAGCAGTTGGGAAACCCAGGGTACAATTGTGTGAACAATGGCCGACATAAAAGCAATGACATTTTGTGCAGCTGTCATGTTCATTGAGAAGGGTGTGTTTGCCTTCTGTGAGTGGTGCAAGACAATTAGAGGCAGTGGTAGAGGTTGAGGTAGCAGCATTGTTGCGATGTGAATGGCCACAAAGTGCGTTTGCATCAGTCACTTGGTGCTTTGCCTGGCATTGAAGTGCTCCTTCAATGAGGTCAAGCTGCCTTTTGTTCTTGGTAGTATGGGCTTTGTCAAGAACACGAACAGTGGAAACCCAAGTCTTAAAGACTTTATCATTCTGGGCTTCACTGTGTTTGACTTTTTCTTTCAGCTCATTGTCCAGATGAGCTTCAAGATGATTGCAGAGGGCGGTGTCATCGAGAACAGATGGGGTGTTACAGAGGAGGCAGTTGAGGGACAGGAGCTGTTGGGACCAATTCCAAAATGATTTTCCAGAAGAGGCAAGCGTGGATGGGAGAATCTGGTTGCGAATTTGATCCTCCCAGTCGTTTTGGAGGTAGTTTTCACAGAGTTCCTTTATGAAACCATCAAAGGAGAGGGAGGTGATGCATGCACGATTGGCAGTGATCCAGTCATGGATCTGTATGTCTTTAATTCCAGGAAGGATGAGAGAAACTTGTTTTTTGGGAGGGACTGATTTTGCAACAAAGAAGTCCTGAGCCACATTCTCAAAATCCATTGCGACAGCCAGAGTAAGATCTCCAGTTGTGAGGACAGGAGCTTTGCTGCTTGTGGGCTCAACAGTAGCAAGAGTTAGCATAGTTGTTTTCGGGTGAATATATGTGTGATTATCATTGTCTGATGAATCCGTTGACAGGACAAAGGACAAGGAAGAGTTGTGTGGCAGTGGTGAAGAGTGGAGATGGTTGGATTTGGACAGTTGACGGTTGTTACAGGCATGTAAAGTGGGTACTAGCCCATCAAGAATTGGTAATTGTTGTGTAAGGGCAGACGCATGTGTGAAGCAAGGGTTTTCCAGGATTGACATGCAGACAGTTGATGTACAGCTAGCAGTAAAGGTGGATTGCCCTCCACTAATGGATGGATGATGAGGACGATGTGTGAGGAACAAGGATGTCCAGCATGGTACGTACAGCAAGGGATGATATATGTGTGTATATGCGCCAGGTACAGCAGAGATTGTATGTGTGCATTGGCACCGGTAAGCTTATTCTTGAGAAGTTCCTTTGAGAATGACCTCTAGTCGTTATCATGAATGTCAGAATCTACAACCAAGGTGTAACTTCAAAAAAAGTGGAAAACTATCCCCTAGAAGAGGGGATAGAAAACACTTGGAAAACTTAAGGGTTACTCACAGAAGTTAACTGGGAGTATGATTCTGAGAGTATGAAAAGTAGTGTATACAATGAGAGGAGTCAAGATGGTGGGAGTTCTAAAGAGAGAGAGAGAAGCAAAGCGTGTGGTAAGTTAAATATATGCTAAAAATAGAACTGTTGCCAAATAGATGTAATCCCAGGATTACAACCAGCAACTTACTCTTTACATTGAAGGAATTAGGCTCAGGGCTTTGTTTTCATATGCACAACCTTTCTTCTTTTTTTTTTTTTCTTTTTTTTTGAAGTTCTTTATTTAGGACAAATCCTTGAGAGACCAGAGTTTTTCTCAAAGACTGGATGGTAGAGTTGAGAAACCAATGACTGGGATGCTCACATTGAGGATAGCAACATGCACATAAATAAGCCTCTCCCAGTGTTGGGAGACTCCTCAAGCAATTCCCAATCCAAGAGTTCTGCCAAGGTTTCTGACAGGAATTGTTACAGTTGTTTTGTTTTCTTTGTTTGACATTTCGATTCATTTGAACACTTTCATTTTCTTCTTTTCTAATTTTAGATTCATTGGGGACAGGCAGGGCATGAGAACATGTTGAATGCCTTGTGATATTAGAATTTGTATTTAAAGGTGTTCTCCCACCTCGCAAATGGAGCACTTCTCTTTTCCCCCCCATATTTCTACCTCACTGAAAACTTTGACATTTGACTTCCACATACTTTCTCCTCTTCCCAAACCCTCTCTCCTCCTCATACTAAGTTGTGTGCACCAAGGTGCAGCAATCCTCAAGTCATACACCTCAAACACCATTTAAAGTTGTTATCAATGCTGAGTACTACTTTGGACTACCCCTTTGTTCTTCATTATTTTCTTTCGTTTTAAAAGTAGACAACCAGTACTCTATTCCTTGTACTAAACTAGTGTTCTTCCACACCTGGGATCCTTGGTGTCCTCCCTCAGCCCTGGTCAAGTCCTCTGACCATAGTATTCCTCATTATGGGCTCTCCAAGAAGATACTGATATTCCTTCCTCTTGGAAACTCTGGCCATGGATATCAAGATAGTCTTTTCCATTGCCAAGTTCTTGATTGAAGTCATACATTGATAGTCCAAATCACCTTCCAGCTTCAAATAACAACTGAGGATGAAGACCCAGACACCCATTGTATCATAGAGTTCTTTAGAAAAGGCATGCATCTGAGCTGTGCAGTTCTTCTGAGCTAATCTAGGAAAGGTTCAGAGTAACTGACATTGACAATTAAAAAAAGGAATTACTTGGACTTGAGTTTGGGGTCCAGTCCCTTCTTGTTGTACTCCTCGGCTGTCAACTGTAGCTCTTCCAGCTGCCTTTTCTTAAGTTTCCCCATCATCTTGGTGACCACCTGCTCCTGAAAATCAAAATGGGTTGGATCTCCCCCTTTGGGTCTTTTTTCACTGGCTTTTATAGCTTCAGCACAAAGCCTGTTTGCCTTGGCATCAATGGCCTCCTTGTACTCGTGCTGGAATACACATCGTGAGTGCCACTGCTTTCCCATCTTCGGCATTTTCTGAGTTCTTTTACAGCCAAACTGGCCAAACCAGGCTTTGATATCATAAGTGTGACAATATTCAATCATGAAGCCTGTTTGCCTTGGCATCAATGGCCTCCTTGTACTCATGCTGGAATACACATCAGGGGTGCCACTGCTTTCCCATCTTTGGCATTTTCTGAGTTCTTTTATGGCCAAAACAGGCTTTGATATCCTAAGTGCCACAAGATTCAATCATGGGGATACTCATATGTATCCAGAGAAAAGTACTCACTTTTTTACTGGCTGTTCTTTCTTCTTTGTTGAACATCTTGCCATTATGAATGATGTCGAGCATCTCTTGCAAAACTTGGGACATTATGTTACCATGAGCAGTGTCACTCACCTCTCTGTACTCCTCGAGATGTTTTTCCAACAGGGCAGTTTCTTCCTTGGTCCAACACCTCTCCAACCCATGGTGCTTGCTTTGATTGGGAATGGGTTCAGATGTTTCAGGGGATTCAGAATGAGTACTCGTATTGGTATAATAGTGGTTGGTAAGGAAGATGTAGACAGAAGAACTCTTAGAGTCAGTTCGGCAACGATAATACGAAACGTATTATGATTATGATGGCATTTGTATTATTCCCACAAGTCCTAAATAGTATACTGTGACTGCTGCATGACCGATTATCGCGTCCAGCCTTGCCGGCTCAAGTGCTCAATAATTACACCCTTTTCATGCCCACTAACAGGTTAAATCTACGGAGAGAACAGCTGATAATAGCAGCAGCATACCTTGTCAATGTTGTTGGTGTTGCAACACAGCTATATGCTTCTCCCTT
>Ga0307507_10007983_pt1 | contig 14932 bp, 15 predicted proteins | sample 7_EM_MG_FD_207223 | JGI IMG/M metagenome (GOLD analysis project Ga0307507, IMG submission 207223) | Populus trichocarpa ectomycorrhiza microbial communities from riparian zone in the Pacific Northwest, United States - 7_EM | ecosystem: Host-associated > Plants > Roots > Unclassified | place... | reverse complement strand
TGAAATTTTGAGTCGTAGAATTGCAGATCCCTTTATTCTTTCTAGTCATTCACGCTTTTTAGAAAATGCCAAATTGAGATAAAAATACGTACAGTCTACCTGTCCAATAGAATCCTACGTTGAAGCAGCGTTTATGTAGGACAAGTCTTCGCTTGCTTGGCGATACGGAGAAGAAGTGCGATCATTAGGGCAAACATCTGCCAGCGATCACTTGAGAAACGCAGATAAGAACGAAGAAAAGAAAACACACACCCACAGGAAAAGTGTGTACCGAATCAGATGTTTGTTCCGTTCTTACAAGAGCCTGATAGCCGTCGTAGTCTTTACGCCGTGGTCTTCAATGCTGGTGAGTCGTCCCGTATAGATCGTCAGGAGTGAAGGATGAATTCCTTGCTCGCTGCCATTTTGGTGACGGAGGTGCACACTGTAGATCACTGATACGCTGGTGTTGTGTGCACTCTTGAAACACAAAGTGAGGTTACCGAACTTGAAAAAGAGTCGTTCGATAAATAATAAAATTAACTGTGCGAGTTACATTGGAGAGCATCAACATCGAGACCAGAGATGCAATGTGTTCTACAGGCGAGAACTCTCTTTTTGAAAGGATATTTCTTGAAGTAGACGAAAGCATCGGCTCGGGGTGCAATACATGGTCATCCTCACGATTCAAAAATTGGACGGTCACGGTCACGACCTGTCACGATAGACTTATGTAAGGTATACGTAGATGTAGTCCATAATCGACAAACATCACGAGACGTGACAATTTTGTGACGCGTAAATCCAAATGTGGAGATAAAAGCTCGGAAACACGCCGGAAGCCACCTTTTGAATCCCTGCGACGGAAATTGCAAAAAGTGCGCCCTATCAATTGTTTTTAGGGGGCCTGTGAATGATATCCGAGGCTTTGGGTGTCGAAGGGAACAATGTGCGTCGATTTATAAGCCTTTCTTCCAAAACAGGCACCGGCGTTGTCCACATCCTTATTCTCTATTCTCTGTCGTTTTGAAGACGAGCCTGGGCCTTTGAGATTTGCAATAGCAGTCAATGCCTTTCTTTTTTTGCGACACATTGTCTTTGTGAAATTTGCTTGGGTCTTGCAGGACGCGACGCGCTTCCAGAGAGCCTGGCCACCTGATTTGGTTTATAACTTCAGCAAATCATTGTATTTTACCAAAAAAACTTTGTATTTACGTGTCATCAATTCTATTATACAACTTATAGGCGAGTTTTCTGCCAAAAATTGCCTGTGTCGCCCCAAAATTGTCCTTTTCCTATTGATTGACCGTGTTTTCACCATATTGGTCGATGTCACAATGAGCACGTGATGTTTGTCGATTATGGACTACATCTACCTTACCAGTACACGAAATTGAAATTCACAAAGTATTATCAAGACGTACTACAAAAACCAAAAATCTTTTATATCAATCAATTGCACAAATTATAAAGAAACCTACGGAATACATCCTAGCAAATCTACAGGACACAAGATGCGAGGAAATTGTGGACTCCCTGGGTCATAGTACATTGCAGGCCAGCCTGGTTTCGGTTTTATGTAAGATTAGTTTTTGGAAGGTATGTTATTAATGGATTCGAATCATGGAAGAATAAAACTGAAGTCTATAAAAATTATGAGAGGAAATGGACAAAAAGACAAATGATGCAAGATTCGATGAAGATAAATGGTAAATCAAGAGTCTCGGAACGGTTCTGGTGGTTCGAAATAAGTAAGCTATCACAGGTTAGGATTGAGTCGGGGCTCGACGTACAATAAATCAACAATCTTAATTTTCTTTCATTTCTTCTATTTCGTTGATTCGGTGCTCGTCCGCGGCGAGTGAGCTCTTGGAAAGTCCTCGACGTCGTCCAAATGGCATATCCCCTGACTTCACATCAGGTGATTTGAGCAGGTTATGTTGTGTAGAAACCTCGAGAGGACTAGGGGGTAACAATGGTATCTGCAACTGCAATGGCAAATCTGGAAGGGGCATCGTTGGGGGAGGTGCAGGAGCTGGAATGGGCATCGAAGGAAGTCTACGGCGGGCAAGAGCAAAGAGACGACGAGGTCTAAGAGCCAGCGAGGGAGTTCCAGATTGCAGGTCGACGTCGTTTCCGTTGTTCAGGTTGTGTCGATTATGAATTTGTTGTACTTGCATTTGGTAACTTAGCGCATTCGAAGCAGCACGAATGGGCGATTTGATAGAGTGGTAGGCTTTTGGAGAAGTGAGGGACTGCGTAAGACTTGACTTGGATCGGCGGGTGCGTAGACGTTGAGACGATGGCACGCGATGTGGCACAGGCGTCGTTTGACGAGATTCCGAGCCAGGTGTAGGTGTTATGCTCCTCCTCCCCCATGACCCTTCACCAGAGTCAGTTGTTGTAAGCTGGGCAGAAACGTCTACGTCCATGTCACTGTCGCTCTCGGATGGAATGTGAATTGGCGAAGACGCTCGAGAAGGTGAGTAGCTTGAGTCGCTGCTTCCCCCGCCAAGAGTAGAATTATTGGATTCAGTTTCCGTTTCGGAGAAATCCAAGTCTATGTCTGAATCTAAAAGAGAAGAAAAAAATTGTAACCCGTTTGCAAAAAATCGAGACCATCCTCACCTCGAACTGAATGGATGACAGGCGCTGAATTCAGATTGTGAAGACCTGAGGAAAAGAAAGACGAATAAATAGTGGCTTGTTGCATGGTTTAGTCTATGTTGTCTTGTGGACGGGCGAGAGGAAAGGTGTACAACGAAAAGTTGAACGTTGCAACGTTTTCAAGTGACAAGGTATCCTAACATGGCCAACAACACAGCCACCATCATGCCCACGGCGGCATTTCAAATTCGAGTCAGAAACCACTTCAAGTTAATGGTAAATAATTAAAACAATTGTACAAATGAGTGCCAATATATATCTTCACTGGCAGCAAAGAACGAAAGTACAGTCACCATAATAAATTCTCCATCAACGTTGACAATCATGGTGTGGAACCGTAGCCTGAGCGCCCATCACATTCGACGGCAGTGACATATCCGCGATCGACGTCCGATAATAGGTGCATTACCACCCTGTCGTGGCTCTTGATGTTAAAAGATTTTTATTGGTTCACCGGTCTTGTAAACAAATGCATGCCTGTTTAGGACAGATATCTATATAAAATTACCAGGGGGACTCAAATCTTGACAGCCGGATACAACATTTTAACAGACGTGTCCACTGGGGGACTGAAATGATCAGAGACAGTAGCCTTGTTAACGATGATGCGGTGCCTAAGATACGAAGGTGTATGAGCGGATAGTAAAGCATAGATTCAACTTACGTATTAGCAATGTGCTGCACCCGGTATATTGGAAGAATGTTGAGCGCACGGCAGCGATTGCAAGACAGTAATTTCTGATATTTTTGCAGATTCTTCATATTAGTTTCCGCATTTTCGACTTTTTCCAGGTCTGGTGGGTCAACCTTGCGCCAAGCAGGCTCCGATGAAGGTGGTTCATCATAATGCTCCTCGAGTTCATGCACAATCTATGAAGCAGGAGAACCTTAAGCAATGATTGAACTAACAAGGTCGCTTGTACATACCGCCATGTTCCATTTCATAACTAGTCGATTTGATTTTGACCTTTGTTTTGCCTGCATGACCCGACTGCACCGCAGACATTCGAGTCGTACAGGCTTTTCCTCCATTGCCGCAGAAGTAACTGTCTTGGGATCTTCCCCGCATGCCGTGATGATGTCCCGAGCGGTGTTAGAAGCTTCCTCATCATATGTAACCCCTTCCTCCCCTGGACGCATACCCAAACTATGATAGTCTGATAGCGTAGGTAAAATCAACTCAGGTGTGATTTCCTTCGGAGGTCGTGGTTCTCGAGGTTCATGAGCGTCAATGTAGGTGTCTCTTTCGAGATCTTCCATGTCATCCTCCTCACCCTTCTCATCTTTCGCCTCGTCTTTGCTTTTGACAGTCTTGTGAAAGCAACCATGCACCAGGATGCGCGGATGACTGATGGGTTCTGTACACCAGTAACATTTAAAAAACGTCGTGGCAAGCTCGAGTGAGTTGCTGTTGATGAGATCCTTTTTCTTTCCCTTCCCGGAAGGCTGGGGAATGAGCGTTGCCAAGTAACAATCTGTTTCTTCCCTCCACGAAGTGATTAGATCGCGTATCTGGGGTTCAATTTTTTCAAAATCCGCCGAGGAGGTTGAGTACGTTTTGTCTAATGATCCAATCTGTATGAAGGAAGCAATTGGTTCTGACGACGACGTAAGCCACCAGGCAGTCGGGCGGAATTTCCATCGAGAAATGAACCACTCAAGCTGTGAAATACGGCTCTGAAGTCTGCTCTCTATCTTTCGGATAAGCCAATTGTCACGGACATCCTGGAGGAAATCCAAGACGTCTGTGCGAATGAGGCGCCATTCTGAGGAAGGTCAGTCATGGATCATGGATCAGATTATTATGTTTACCTGAGTCGGTCAACTTATGGGATTTACGAGCATGGGGGGCGTGTTGAACCCGATACTTGATCGCGAGAATATCGTCCTGGTTGTACCCTGAAGTCGAAATAGATTATGAAAGACTTAGGTATTTATAAATGGAATACCTTCTTCCTGTTCGAGTTTCTTCAGGATACTACAGGATTGAAACGGTGAACGAGATTCATTGGTCATGAATGTTAATACTACTCACTCTGCTTCGCGTAACTGGCGGTTTACTCTCAGTTTGTCGAGTTGAATGCGCTGCATTTTTTTCCGCCAATCAGAGATACGATAGGCGACCTACCATTTATCAAATTTTCCCACATCTGCAAGCAATATTTAGCACTTACTGAGAGGCGATTGCGGAGAACATGATTGCGCTCTTTGATGTAACGAAACTCCACTTTTTTATTCCGAGCATGCTTGATCTCCTCCAGACGCAGGCTGTATTCCACCTTGAGAATCATTTCTCCCCTATTTTCTGTGTTGGCATGATATAAAACAATTCCTAACATCCATGCAAAAAAACACGCACTATATTGGGGGAGCTCCCACGAATGACACAATTCCTTGATATCGCCGGTCAGCTCGAGAAGACTGCGACGATGAGAATATTATTGTAATGCAATTAATGGTAAACATACTGGTCGTCGGCGCACTTCGAACAAAGCCGAATGAAAGCAGAATCATGGTGGATCATTCGCGATTGTCCTGAGGAACAAAACTGTAAACAATATGAGCTGACCTGGCTCCCCATATTGAAATTTATACTTACCTGGCAGTGGCGGCCGTAAACGTAGTTGGTGTAGAACACAACATTTGTATCATCTGGACAAAGTGGCGGTCGATAGCTTGGATCAACATTCATATAAACCTACAAAATTATTAGGACATTGCTTCAACAAAGACGGCTAGCGAGCATACTGATTTCCACAGAGAGCTTAGATCGTTGGAGGTAAGCAAGTCATGCAGACTCTTCGAAACCCTGGAGAAGTGCAGAAGGTCGACAGGTTCAAGTAGACGGAAAATCTCGAGAAGTACATCTAACGGAACGTCCTTCAAGAGTTTCGAATTCTCTTCTTTTCCCTTGATTCTTCTACGAGGCTGACCAGCATTCGACGCGTCCTTCTCCTTAGAAGTCCTCTGCTTCTTCGAGTTTCGAGGGTTTTTTATCGTTGTGTTTCCAAGGTGCTTGTCATTCTGCAGCAATTGAGTTGCTGCCTCTGCCTTTGCTAGCAGCCGAGTAGACTTTCGAGAAGACATTTAGTCCGAAGTAGAGAGTCGCGACTCACGACCATCACTGTCTCACACATTCGGTACCGATGTGATGTCAACATGTGCACACGACATGATCAAGGTCAAACGAAACACCTGATCACTGCCGATTACAACTTAAGAAATTAATAAGAAGGATGCATGACAGAGGAACGAGTGAGTACCTGCATTATCAGTCAACTAAATGGCTTCCAAGAACCTTGTAGCCATGCTGGTACCAACGTGAAGTTCGTTGTAAGTTGCCAAGCTCTCAATGAAAAGAACCAACGAGTCTTTATAATGAGAAGGCGGAAGAGAGCTTCTTCCCAGTTAAACTGGGTATCGAGGATAGGGAAAACGTGTTATCCACTCTTTATATCAACTTCCAGACATGGTACGAGTCCTATAGGCTATGAAGACGACCAACTTGTCGACTTTATATACATCTGTCCCACATTTCGAGTGGACATTCAAAGCTCTTGAAGCAGAGAAGCACGTTCCGCTCGAGAAACCTTTCACCCCAACCCCCAACCAACCCCCATCGAGGTTGTCCACGCCAGGGCTACCCCATCGAGTTCTGATCTACGAATCGACGTGGGTATGCTCGCCTCCCTGCGGTTCAAACATCCATTCACACAGGGTTGTCGCCATCTGGCGTGAAACATCCTCAGCAGTTATTCTCCTCGTAGTTGAAGGTCGCAGCGTTGGTAAGTTACGGAGCATCCATAATCTTCCAGAACAGACGACATTTTTCTGTAGCACCGGATTCCTCACGCCAACGCGTCTTCTTTGGCTCCAAAGGAAGATTCGCGCTGCCTGTTTCACTCGGATGCCCCTAATTCATAGACAATGGATACTTCGCTGGTTTCCCCACACTCCATCGCCATTCTCACCAAGGGTGAGGTGGCCGCAATAGAGACGAAATAGATTACGGATTGGATAAATAGTAGGTGCGTTATCCAACTTAGAATCCTACCAAAATACTCCCTTTTTCGAAGTTTTTAGGTTTGACTTTGGGTTATAAAACCTCGCAATTTCCGAGCGTACCATGTCCCACTTGCCTTCCAAGTATAATTTCAGTATTGACGCCCTGTTTTCCTTGCTAATACGCGAATTCATCGACTTTGACAAGGCTCGTTCGAACTTTATTGGATCCCGTGGAGGATATATCAGATTCAACCAGGCCCAATCCAGATCCGATGGTCTGTTGTTTCTTTTGACTTCTGAACCATCACTGGTCCATTCGCGGTGGATATGATAGCTGATATCAATTGTCACTGAATATCCGTACATCAGGGAAGAGTCCTCACTTCGTGCAAGATTCATTATCCGGTGGTGGATATGGATCAATCCCGTTGGGTTGCAGTCTCCTCACGATGTTATCATAGATATCACTCTTCGACCACTCATCTGGATCGAGGTCCTTTGCGACAGCTGGGAGTCCCATACTAGTAAGTACCATTCTGTAATATAAATCAAAAGTACACGTACCGGCCGCAGAGATGCTGAAATTGCGTCCGGGATGCTGATGTTGGTGAAACATTCCTAAAGCGTGGAAGAGCAGGCGCATAATGTCACCGTATTCTCTCGAGCCTTCTTTGATTTCGTCAGATTCGTGTCCTGCGACGTCTGAGAGATTCATAGTCGGTTCATCTGAGTTGACCCTATCCGCTTCTCTTCCCACTCGAGACCAGAGTTTCCCCTCAGGATGTTCGTGGTTGAAGGCGATGCGAATAATCGCATCACTGTCATTGTATACACGGTGAAATTTGACACCTGGAACTTGTTCCTCTATGTGTTTTATGACGGTCATGACCTTCAATTCTCGATTGCGTTGAATTATATTATTTGCGGGTTGAAAAAAGGAATACCGCAACTCCAACGGCTGTCATAGATGAAGTCAGTAAGCACGATTACATTTTGGCTGAGTAACAAGGCTGTACCTTATCCCTAGACCCACAAGGCAGTAGATTCGCCTTGATGATGATGACTTCCTCAGCGGTGTTTGAAATCCCCAGATTGGCGTCTGGTAATAAGAGTCCAAAAAGGCTGGAGAATCTGTGCTTGACGTTGACCCATAGTAAGTTAATCGGCCGATTTACAAATGCGTGAATATAATCCAAGTTCGATAGTATCGGCAGATTATCGAACTGCGTGATGGTGCATGAACTTGACAATTCCAGATCTCTCCCCCTCACTACTACCTTTTCTACAAAAAAAACACAATCTACACACAGTCAATCGAGGATCGATGAGAACAAGGTAATGCTACGCACTGGATTCAACATTAATATCATGCTTTTCAAGCATCCGAAGCCACAGGGTCTCCTCATCGAGAGGCATGTCAATCTGAGAGGAGGCTTCAAGCAGAGCTCGTGCTGACAGCAGACAGAAGACCGTACCTCACTGAGTAACTTAGCCCATTGGTCATCATGAGTCATGGCGAACTCCGCACTTGGGTTCTGTATAATTTAGCCCTGAAACAATATGTGAATAATAAGAATCCATACCTCGTGAAGAAGACGCTGGTTGATGATTTCTGAAGGGTGGATTGACTGAAAATTCAAATCAGACATAATCAAGCAGACAAAGAAGAGAGGCTCACGACTGGCACCTCAGTCAGTGGTTCAACGACAATATCATCGTCGAGATTTTGGTCCTCGGCACTTAAATCGGTATTGCCTCCGTCTACGTTCTGAGATAAGTTCCTAAAAGCTGTCTGCCCTGCACCTTGTTGACCACCAGAGTTACTCGAAGAGCTTCCACCGGAAGCCGGAGCCAGGTGGGTTCGTGTTGTACTCCCAGATGCGGAATTACCAGTGCCCCCCGGGTTAAAAGGGAGGTTTTCGCCCGTGTCCAGAACGTCGAGATGGACTTGTTCTCCATTTCGCCTGAATGACCATTTGGGGTCCCTCTTCGAGATCCTGATTCCGCGTAGGAAAACACACTGATTCCGATTATTATCATCCGTATCCGTGGAATGACGGGTGTCAGCAGGACCTGTCTCCAGCCAGGTCGAAGACGGACCCGCCCCTGGTGCAACACCGAATTTCAATGATAAACCACCCGTCTTTGAAGAGCCATACAGCGACATTAAAGCCCAACTACTGGCCTTGACGCATCCTGTAACAAGACATAAGGATGTGCCAGTAAAGGGAAATAAGCCTAGCCAAGATGCGCCGTGTCGAAGGGCCAAATTATAAAATTGCTCAAGTTGCTCGTCGAGAACCTCCATGCGAGTTGCGCCATCTGGCAATATGAGGGACGCGGCCTTTTCACGACTACACTCGATGTTGAAGATCAACCCAGCTCGTATGGGCCTAAGTAATGATTAGTTGGTGTTGAATATGCGAAGAAATTGAACAGCATTACGGAATATGCGGTAAAATCTCGCCATTTACTGATAGTGTATGCTTTATATATCTTCCGATAACCTTCCCTGGATGGCAGTCATTTTCGTAATACCTAATATCCCCCTCCTCCAGCACGATAGGTTGAAATTGAGGTGGCCCATTAAGAAAGCTTAGCCCCACATGCAAGGGCAGCCCGTTTGCCACGCTCACTGTTTCACCCACATCACGATATGCACCGGGTATTATGTCTGGCTCACAGGTGGGCCTTTCGATAACATTGAACTTGAAGTCGAATCCGCCCTGATTGTTTATGATCCCAACATCACCGATACTAACACCACTCCAACCTCTTCGTACAGCATTCCTACAAGGTTCAGGATAGTAAAGCGGGTAACCTAAATCCTTGCATAGTAAAAGATCGGTGTAAATTTGACGTGGAGGTGGGGTCCGGGAGAACATGGCAATGATTACGGCTTGCAGATGCTACTCGGGAGTCGGAACCTCTCCACTTAGGTAATCGACTACCGTGGCAAGAAAAACGGGATTCATACCGCAATTGGTTGCATTGAATCGCTCTGGTTTGCGGTATCACTGCTGTGATCCAACTATTACACTTTTAAATCTTTAAAATTTATTCAAAACATTAAAAGGGACCGCTAAGTCATCAAATATGAAATTAGGAACAGTACCAGATCAAGATTTATGTAGAAGTGCAATTTAATAGTCGGACCACAGCAGTGGTATAGTTTGTCGTGACATTTTATCTCCGCCGAGTGGTGCTCGACTATACAAAAAGTTTGTAGGGTTCGAATTCGACCTTAAAAAAAAAAAGAGGTCCGTTTGAATAAAAAATGTATGGGTGACAACGTCGACACCTTAACACTCTTTGTGGTTTGAAAGTATTGATGGTTCTGAACCGGACAATTGTAGACTGGTAGTGTAAATGCCCTGGTCAATGGGCCAGGTGCAGACAAAGGCAGCCGCTGAGCCCAAATCTCGTTTACAAAAACGTCGCTGAGCCAAGACAACATACAAGCGCATCGCCCAACACCTATTCAATTAGCATGGATCATGAAAGCGTACCGGTATCAACAGCTACTCCCAAGGTTCTAAATCGGCTGAGAAGAGTGTAGGCACAGAGCGAGGTGGCATGAGTGAGGTCCAAAATCCAAAAAGTGGCCTCGTGTCAGGTCATAATTTGTCCCTCCACAAATGCAGTACGAATACGTCGGTTAACTCCTATCAAAGTGTTAATCTCTTTCCAAGCAACGTCATGATACTCAACCCCCTCCAGATGGGGGAAAGCTCCCAATAACCCCAAAGCCATAATGTAGGACACATTAGATTGCCTCGGCAACGCAATACTCCCGACGTTGATCTTCGTGACAGGACATAAATCAGATGAAGGAGTCTTGAAGCCACCATCGGAATCAGCATTGACTTTGGTTATGAATGAGTCAGGGTTGAAGTGGATTCGAAGGGTTGCTAATCCAGTACACCGACTGGATATAGTGTAGAGGCTGTTGAAAGTGATTTTCGAAGGAACACTACAAGGTACCTCGCCGATGACTAAAACTTGGAGACGTGGCATCGCGTTTGTCAACAGGCTGATATCGGCATCTGTCAAATCCAAGGTTTGACACGACGTAGAGTCGGTGGAATAAAGACTCAAGTGCGTCAGGTTCTTCAACGAGGAATTGCAGGCGATCATTTGTGGAGTGACTTTGAACTCTCCTTCACTCCACAATGTAAGTTCTTGTAAGCGCTCGTGCATCCCGCATCCTGTGATAGTTGAATGGAATGTTTCCATAAACTGCGCAACGTATGGACCCAAACAAAGGACACAGATTACAAACAAAACTGGGCATTTGGGCAATGTTTTCAACCAAGCGAGATCTCCAGTGAATTCGACATCTAATACTTGGAGGCTCGGGAACACGACATCGGGGAGCGGGTCTGGAAAATGAAAGGGCTCGACAAGCCAGAGTGACTCCAATAATGGAAGTTGTATGACGTGACTGAGCGCAGGAGCAGATAAGGGTGCATCGACGTTATATGTACGGAGTCGGTTGGGGTTGCAATGCATTAATAGCTGGGAGAATGCCTCTTCTACTGAGGGCCCATAGTGCCGTTGTCGGACTACAATTCTGCTGATGTCGGGTGCCAAAGTGGGAAGCCTCGTCAAGATTGGGGGTAAAACGAGACCTGCAGAGGCGGGCACACCGATGGTGATTGACGTCAATGAGCGAGAGATAAAGGACATTATGAAGGGAAGATTTGCATCGTCACTGTTCCAATCCAAGGACGAGAGATTAGGAAGAAGAGAACCACCATGAGAGTAAAGTTGAAGCATTTGGAGAGCGGCTGAGGAGATCTCTGCAATATCTGAGGGAGATACCTCGAGGTGTCGGACCTTTGACGCGTATCTCTGTTGAAATCGAGTCCATTCAATTTGGAACGGGGCTCTCTCGAAAAACTATATGGAATCGGTTAGATCTGCAATACATCGTTTGAACTGTGGTGGAACTTGCCAAATTTCCATCCCTAATTCCCCAAACCTCAGGAGGGAAGCATTTGATCAAGGGCGAGAGACTGGAAAGGCTTTGCCAAACCTCGTAAAGTACTGGTTCTTCAAGAAATCTCGAGCATCTCGCCAAAGCAACAGCAGACGCTATCATCTCGTCCGACACAAGGATTGCGGCGATAGCACTCACAATCTCGTTCAGCCCCCAGCAGCTGTAGGTTGCAATTGTGTCGTGGGAGGTGCAGAAAGTGTGTCCGGACAAATACACCCAAACAGACCGGGCTTCAACATCCCTATAAAACCTCGGACTCGTAATAATAGTACGTCGGTTCTACTTAGTACTCTGGGTACGAAATTCGTCTGTTTCACTGCAATACTGATAACTAGTACTCTAGCCACTGACGAGCGAATCCTTTATAAGTGTATCGGTCGCTGATCTCTATCGATCCTTTATCCTCTACCGCGATTTTGGACAGGTACTGTGACTAAGCCTCAAACTGGGTTTCTACTACCATCGAGCGATTCCGAAAGAAGTGGGACGTCTAACCTTACATCAACGCCGAGCCACAGTACATTGTCTCAATTCCTAGACTTTTCGGCGGTTTTAGTAGTCATATAACCGGACTACATCATTCATGGCATACAGAGTAGAAAATGACTTCGACTTTTCAGACAATGACCCACCCTCTGGTCCTCATCTCTGTCCTCGACGAGTGTACAAGTCTCTTAAACGCTTTGGGACCGGACGGTCACTTTCCGACATCAAATTCAAATACTCTGCTAACACCTACATCCGGTGCCATCCATGGTATATACATTTCCCCGCTTATTGCAGCGATCGAGGCCTGCTTGCCTAAAAATGTCGCTATGCTGTTGGCCGCTGGTGCTGATCCCAACGGTATACTGCTCCAAGACCTGGATGAATACTCGGTGCGCTTCATTACGAAGCAGAAATCCATCGTACAACACCAATTCCTTCTGCCTGTGCCCACTGCAAGCCAAAGCCATGCCCTTAGTTGGCGTCCCACAAACGGCACCTCTGACTGCCAGCGAAATTGGCGCTCGAAGGAAAGTCTTCTCTAGGTTTTGGTCTGAACACGAGCTCCCCACGCTGAATTTCCGATCTCTCCCTGCCCGCACGGCGCTGGAGACAGCGGCTGGTGTCGGTGATGTTCAGCTGTTTGACCAAGGGACTCAATATCTCAACAAGAATCAGATCCAACAGATGTCCGCGAAGTCGCATCGATCGCGAATGGCGGCTTCGAAGCTTGCACGATAGTACAATCCCACTTGACCAAGAAATCAACCCCAATCGTGACATTCGGACCATTAGCGCACAAACATGTTGAGTACGGGATAGCTCATCTCCGTAACGATCACCAAGGTGAAATGACTGAACCGCTCGCATTTCTGTCGACTGTGTGGTAGTTTGAAACCCAGAAGGACCTCCGTTTGGAGAACAATTTCGGACACCCACTCGCAGATGCGGATTACCATGGACACGCGTTTGAAGGGCTTATTCTGTTCTTGCTTCGAACATTTTGTAGACCCACGGTATTGAGCCCAGTTTTCAAGTTCCAAGGCACCATCCCCATACTATGGGCAGATATTTTGCTGGTCGTCTCCGAGGCGGAGAAGTGCTCCTTTCGAGATTTTCCTATACTTCGTTCCCTGGCTGGTTTCTCGCTTCCTGCTAATCTCAACTTAACGGCGGATTCAGTCAAGCAGGCTCTTTCTGATCTCGGCCAGCCTCCCTTGCCACTCCATTCCTTTGGATACAGTCAGAGACAAGTTTATTTCACCCGGGGAGGCCAAAAATTTCTTGCAGCCCATGGAGCATGCATTGCACGTAAGCGAGGATTAGAGATGATATTACATTAACTACATATTCACTTTCTTATGCATATGCCAGCATCTATGCCACGGTATCAGACATCCTTCCAGAGCCTGTTCAGACGGATGCAATAGTAGTAGGATGCCCAAGCTCTATCCTCAAGATCTCTAGTATACTAACGTTCCATTCATGGAATGGATGATCAGCTTTTTTGCTGGATTCTAAAACCCATGTGTTGGGGACCTCCCGACGAGCAGTTGATCATTGTTTCGATGAAAAAATGAAAATACAAAATCAAAGAAAACAGACTGAAATTTATTTCGACCAAAAGAGGGGAACCCTTTACAATTCCACCAACAGGTTTTTAAAAGCCCAGGGCCCAACCCGAGAAGAAATAGGTAGAAACTTAGGGAATATTTAGATTCTCTCTTCGGGGCCACTCTTGCTTGCATATGCTACCAACCCAATTTAGAAGAACGCATCTATCCATCTGTCCTGGTATCGTCATCACCCACACCTATCCAGGGATTTCTAAACAAACAGGAACTGACCAGCGAGCGCGCCGCACAAGACGAGCAGGATCGAGGTGTACTTGTGTTTGAACATATACAGCACAGAAAGTGCCAGCAGGTACAGTACAGCGGCGATTGCGTCGTGCGAGGTGATAACCAACACACCATCGATTGTCGTGGGTTTGACGCGACCCTTGCTGCCCACGGTCTCTCCGAGTATCTGGATTGCGATGATGGCGATTACGCCAACGATCGAGCCACAGATTCCGTCGAAGAATGCACTGAGGAACTGGAGAGGAAGGAAAGAGGGGGAAGTGTGAGAAGTATGTGAAAGCAGACGAGGTGAGCATAACATACCTTGTTACGCACAAGCCTCTCAAGGGCATGATGTCCGATGATAGTGAATATAAAACAAGGGGATAACATCCCAATAGTGATAACCGTGGCACCTGCAAACGCATACCCAAGACCATCATGCACATATCCACCTTGGAATCCGACAAACGTGGCAAAAATAACGAGGGGTGCGGGGAGGATATTACCAATCGCAATGCAATCGACGAAGACTTGCTGCGGCAACCAGCCACCGCGAAGCACCGCTTCTGCTTGGACGAAGGGGATTGCAGTGTATGCACCACCGAAGGAAAGGCTTCCAGCGACGAGGCCGAGGACAAAAAGATGTGCAAGATCAGGGGTCCTTGCGATACCAAGGGCCAGCGAGAGCGGAGATGGGACACCTCGGAAGACAACGTAGAGGGCATAGCCGACATATTGCAGGACAAAGAGGAGACCAGCAACAGGCCAATAGCGCCGGACAAGGGCCATGTTAATGAGGCCGCAGACACCTATTGATATAAACCTGGAAGTGACAATCAACAAAGGTCATGAACAAAAGGGAGGCGATTCTGTACCAGTTAATTCTCAAAGCACTGTTAAGGGCCGTGAATAGGGCGAATAAGACAAGCCAGACGTTGGGTTTCTTGGT
>Ga0307507_10007982_pt1 | contig 14937 bp, 7 predicted proteins | sample 7_EM_MG_FD_207223 | JGI IMG/M metagenome (GOLD analysis project Ga0307507, IMG submission 207223) | Populus trichocarpa ectomycorrhiza microbial communities from riparian zone in the Pacific Northwest, United States - 7_EM | ecosystem: Host-associated > Plants > Roots > Unclassified | place... | reverse complement strand
AAAAACAAAAAAAAAAACTAAAGGCATTAGCCGATAACTAAATATAAAAAAATTTAATATTAATGAACTAAATTAAATAAAAAATATTAATTAAAAAGAAAAAATAAAAATAAAAAAACTTATAAGAAGAAAAAAACTAATGAAGAAAAAGAAAAAGAAATCTAAATTAACTGGCTTAACCCGTCAAACCTAAGATCTATATCATGAAAGTCTGATAACTAAATAGAAAAAACTTTAATATCAACAAACTAAATAAAAAAAATTAATTAAAAAGAAAAAAAGAAGGCATCAGCCTTTTCACCGTGGACTGCACTGTGCAGTCCACCGTGAAAGGCATAAAACGAAAAAAAAAAACAAAAAAAAAAACTAAAGGCATCAACCTTTTCACTGTGGACTGCATACAATATTAAAAGATAGAATCGGAAGAAAAAAACTAATGAGAAAAAAGAAAAAAAATCTGAATCAATTGGGTTAACCTTCCAAATCAGGTTAACCCGTTAAACCTAGTATTCGTGTCATGAAAATGTGATAAATAAATAGAAAAAATATTTAATATTAATGAACTAAATTAAAAAAAAAGATTAATTAAAAAGGAAAAATCAAAGAGAAAAAAACCTACAGGAAGAAAAAAATCTAATGAAGAAAAAGAAAAAAAATCTGAATCAACGGGGTTAACCCGTCAAACCTGGGATCCGTATCATAAAAGTTTGATAATTAAACAGAAAAAAATTAAATTAAGAAACTATAGATGAAAAAATAAACTAAATGCATAAGCTTTTTCACTATGGACAGAAAAAAAACCAATAGGAAGAAAAAAACTAATGAAGAAAAAGAAAAAGAAATCTAAATTAACCTGTCAAAACTTAGGATTCACGTCATGAAAGTTTGATAATTAAATAGAAAAAAAAAATTGATGGGTTAACCCAAAATTAATTGGGTTAACCGTCAAACCAAGTTAAGCCGTCAAGCTCGGGATACGTGTCATGAAAGTCTGATAATTAAATAGAAAGAAATTTAATATTAACAAACTAAACCAAATAAAAAAAATTAATAATAATAAAAAATTCCAGGTTAACTCGTCAAATCACATTAACCCGTCAAACCTGGGATTTGTATCATGAAAGTTTGATAATTAAATAAATAAAAAAAATTAACATTAACAAACTAAATTAAATTAAAAAATAATATTTTGTTTTTAGATAATATTTTAAAATAAAATATCGTGTATTTAAATTAATAATTTTTGATTGAAAATATATTAAAATAATAATTTTTTATTTATTAAAATTTATTTCTAATAAAAACACATCAAAACTACCTATAAATACAAAAAAGCTTTAATTTTTTTTTTAAAAATCTAAAAAATATAAACGGACCGGAATCCGAAACACCGCCCCGAACTAAAATATCGTATTTAAATTCATGAAATGAATGCAAGAAGCGAAGACCACCACCTGAAAAAGAGGATAAAAAATGGTAGCCCCACTGTCACTCAAAGGACCCACAATCCTCCACCGTTCGATGAAGATAATCCCCATAATAAAAATAATAATAGTAAAAAAGAAAAAGAAAAAGAAAAAGAAAAGAAAAAAAAGCACAGCTTCCCTTCCCTTTGGTGGGAAATCACAAGCATCCTTCAACACTTCCAGTCACCTTGACGCATCCATCTTCCTCCTTTCCTTCAACAACAAACCAAAAAAGATTCGAAAACTCCAGAAACCAGCCCAGCCAAGCAACGGATAATGAGTAGAGTCCGTACACTAAACTAAAAACTCTGCTGCTAATTGTAAATAAATAACCTTGTTAATTTCTTCTGCACAGAATGGCAACGAAACTATCAACTTGTTTTCTGAGCCATCGCCTTGCTACTGCTTTAAATTGCAATGCTATTACTACTACCACTAATGATCCCAAGCACACAAATGTTCGATTCTTGTTGCCTTGTCATCGATTACTCTCATCCTCCTCTTTCAGAATAAGGAATCGCAACTCGAGGTACGTACTACGCTTCTCAATTAGGTTTTTAATTTTACTGTTAGGTTTTTATTATTAATTTGATTTCAATAATTTGATGCATGGCTGAATGAAAGAAGCTCGCAGTATAAGCGTAGACAAATGAAGAAATCTTCTTCTACAGAGGATTCCGAGAGTCATCAACCACAACCACAACCACAACCACAACCACAACCTCAACCCCCTCCTACGGTGTTTAGTGCTGTACCAAATGATGTTACTGGCGCTAGCGTACTCGTAGATTCGGAAACTAGTACCAGTGTAGATGTGGAGCGGATTGAGCAACTCACTGATGCACAAAATCCACAACGTCTTACCGTGTCCCAAGAAGCCAAATCTTTGGTCTTCTTTCTCTACTTATGCAATCGTATTAGCAAATTTGTTTTTGATCGCTGCTTCGGTGTAATATAGTTTAATTTTTTTTTTTTTTAAATTTGGTTTCTCTCAGGCTATTGATGTTAACATAGAGGAGGATGAGAAGCATTCAAGTGCATCTGATGAAATGAAACAATTGGTAGTCCTTTTTACCATGCTCCTTAAAAAAATAAAGTATTTCACAATCTGTTCTTAGGCTATGTAGTTTATATTTTTTAAGTGACTGGGGCTTCCATGCACTTTAGGATATCCATGCTGGAACTCTGTTGCTTGAGTTTTGGTCCATTACTGTCTGGATGATTATTCAAGTGTCGAATTCACATTAAGTCTATGATTTCAAATTTGTTCCTCAATTTAGTTTCACTTTTCTTGTTTTGGATTTACTTGAATGAGAGACAATGGCTTGTTTCAAAAAAATTAAATAATCTATCTTCTACCCCCCAGGCCGTAAACATGGGTGGCGGAGAGCAACTTTCAAGTATTCAAATTGAAGATTTGATAGGCATGATAAGAAATGCTGAGAAAAGTAGGATGACTCTCTTCTATTCTTGATTTATCTTCCTCAATGCTTGTAGTTTCAACACTTCCAAGTAAGGAGGGCATGCGTTTATATTCATTGGTAACATGTGTATGTTAGATACTCTTCTTCTCAACAAAGCTCGGGTTTTTGCGCTTGATGACCTTGAAAGAATTTTTCATGAGAAGGACAAGTTGCAAGGAGAAATTAATGTTTTGGAGATGAGATTGGCAGAAAATGATGCTAAGATGAAGGTTGCCGCTCAAGAAAAGATACGAGTGGAACTCCTGGAAGCCCAGTTGGAGAAACTAAGGAATGAACTAGCTCAGAGGGGTGCTACTGAGAGAAGTGTGTTTGATCTGTATGAGAGCCAAAACAATGTTTTTAATAAGGAAGCCCCTCTACTTCAGAATAACACTCTACTTCAGAATAGCAGTGTTCATTCTCTTAGTGAGGAGCTTAGTTTATTGAGGTCGGAGAATATGTCTCTGAAAAATGATATAGAAGCACTCAGGGAAGAGCTTAGTAATGTCAAGAATACTGATGAACGTGTTGCAATACTGGTGAAGCAACACTCTTTGATGAAGTCTTCTCTGCAAGACCTGGAGTCCAAACTAATAGCTTCTGAGGAAGATGTTTCAAAATTATCTAGTCTAAAAGTTGAATGCAAGGACTTATGGGAGAAGGTGGATACTTTGCAAGCACTGCTAGATAAGGCAACCAAGCGAGCAGATCAGGCTATTCTTGTGTTGCAGCAAAACCAGGATCTCCGAAAGAAGGTAGATAAATTGGAAAAATCCCTGGAAGAAGCCGTTGTTTATAAGCTATCATCAGAAAAGTTGCAGCAATATAATGAACTAATGCAGCAGAAGATGAAACTATTGGAGGAGCACCTCCAGAGGTCTGATGAAGAGATACATTCTTATGTCCGATTGTATCAAGATTCTGTACAAGAATTTCAAGATACACTCAAGAGTTTGAAAGAGGAAAGCAAAAAAAGGGCACTGGATGAACCTATAGATGATATGCCCTGGGAATTTTGGAGTCATTTACTGCTCATAATTGATGGTTGGCTGCTCGAGAAGAAAATATCTACAGATGATGCAAAGCTTTTGAGAGAAATGGTATGGAAGAGAGATGGGCGTATTTGCGAGGCATACATGGAAAGCAGAGAAAAGAATGAACGTGAAGCTGTGTCTAGGTTTCTCAAGCTGACATCATCACCCAAAAGGTAACAATTTTTAGGAATGTTTTTGGGAATTACCCGTTACTATCCGATTATCTCTTTACTATCTGATTTTCCCTTTCCTTGATCTTCAGTTCTGGATTATCTATCATTCATATTGCAGCAGAGATGGCACCAGTTGCCAAGGTGAGCTTAACATATATGTTTCACTCAGTCACTTTGTTTTAGGATTGCTAATTTCTTAGCAGCTTGTCAATCTCATGTGATGTATTCTGGACACCTTCAGAAATACATGTACATATATATATATATATATATATATATATATATATATATATATATATATATATATATTTGTCTCAGATGAATATGCTATACATTACATGATATGTCTTTCAGGGAAATATAACTTAGATGACCTCTTTCAGTTTATGTTTTTTGTATATTCCCATGTAATATTGGCCATGTTGTGTTGTCCCTTTTAGCTGCAAATTCCAATAAGGTTGTTTGTGATCATTTATTTCAACTGGCCATTCAAAGTAAAAAAACATGCTTGTTTCTGACAAGCTGGGAAAAATTTCACAATTCTGATTGATAGCATGACCTTCTCACAGTAATTGACTCCAGTTTTCATTTACAGGTCATGTGAGGGTTGGCAAGGTGATCAACCTTTGAAGTATTTATTATCACATGGATAGTTTCATATCTATTGTATGAATCAATAACTATAACATGCTAAATTAAGGTCTTCAGTTTTCATATCATTAGATCACCTGATAAGTTAGATAGTTGGTACTGATTGGTAGAGTTTCCTGGACAAGTTTTTTTGGCTTGGAAAGAAAAGGGGAGAAAATCTTGTGAGGAGGTCCTCTAATTAATTTTCCCTTTTTTCTATTTCACTTTTAACGATCAAATGAATCTTACATACCTGATACCTGCAAGACACTTCATAGACTTCTTCTGTGTCTTGGTATCAATATCTCATCAATACTCCCTCGAAGTTTCAAATAGCTGCTACATGATTTCTGAGCACTCAATTAAAAAGACGTGTTTCTGTGGTGATGATTTTCACCTTTTTGGTATTTTTTTATGTAATATGCAGTTTCCTTCAAATGATGCAGTTGTACCATAACATTATCCTGCACAAAATTGGATATTGGTTCTAGATTATTGAAGGTTATTAGTTTTTCTTGTTGTGGTCGCCTTTGCTTTTCTTCTCTTATGTTGGTATGCTTCTTGTTGTAGTCTTGTTATTACTGTTATTTTCTTGCTTCATTTACATAATTCATTTACTTATGTTTTACAGGTTGGTGGTTTGGGAGACGTCGTGACTGGTCTATGTAAAGCACTACAAAAGAGAGGACACCTTGTGGAGATTGTTCTGCCTAAATATGATTGCATGCAATATGATCGGATTCACAACTTGAGGGTATGTTAAAAATATTTGCTTAAGTAACTGGTATATCTTAATAATGTTTACAATCGTTTTGATAATTGATTGCCTGTGCAGGCCCTAGATGTGGTGGTGGAATCATATTTTGATGGCAAATTATACAAAAATAAAATATGGGTTGGAACAGTTGAAGGTTTGGATTATATTGGTTTGGTTTGTGCTGTGGCATGAACTTTAGTGTTGCATTTCAATATCAGTTTTGATCGTGCAGGTCTCCCAGTTTACTTTATTGAGCCTCAGCACCCTGAAAAGTTCTTTTGGAGAGGACAATTTTATGGAGAGCATGATGATTTCAGACGTTTTTCATTTTTCAGCCGTGCAGCACTTGAGTTACTTCTTCAATCTGGCAAAAAACCAGATATAATTCATTGTCATGACTGGCAGACAGCTTTTGTTGTATGATCAATCCAATTTTTTCATCACAGATTACTGTTCTTTTACAGCGCCTGATCAGAATTCACAACAATAATCTCTCTCTTACTGCCATTTCAGGCACCACTCTATTGGGATTTATATGCCCCAAAAGGGTTGAATTCAGCCAGAATATGTTTTACATGCCACAACTTTGAGTACCAAGGGACTGCACCTGCATCAGAATTGGCATCTTGTGGACTTGATGTCCATCAGCTGAATAGACCAGATCGAATGCAAGACAACTCTGCACATGATAGGGTCAATCCTGTCAAGGTATCACAATTCTTTATTCAAGTTTAATTTATTTTACTCTGCACATTACAGGGTCAATCCTGTTAAGCTATCACCCTTCTATTCTCACATTTTTCTCTTGTTCAGGGTGCAGTGGTATTCTCAAACATTGTGACAACAGTATCACCTACCTATGCACAAGAGGTGCGGACTGCTGAGGTATGGGCATTGTGATCTGTTATATTCTGTTTCATACATTTGATTAGAGTTCTTAAAAGGTACATAAATAAACTTGCAAGTTATATTAGACTCTTAAACAAGTACATAAATAATCTTGCAAGTTATTTTGCAGTGAAGAATTTAAGTTAAAATATTTTGGTTATTATGTTTTAGCAAGAAAAGTTCCAAATTCCTATAGGTGTGGCAATATTCACAAGAATTTTTTGAACGATGTCTGGATGTGTTTTTTGGTTTATTTGCAATTGATCCAAGTAGCATGTGGCTGTAAAGCTTAGAAAGAATTATATAATCTGCTAAAAAGCGGATACATGTTTATCCTACCAGCTTATAGTGAAGTATACAGGCACCACCCCTATTTTGTCAGTTTCATCCAAACTCAATCAAAATTGGGTTCAATTTGGTCCTTATTTAAGAAGCGCTACAATGAACATAAGGAATGGATAATTTGGAATTTCTTAGTATTGTTTTGATCCAGCATGGCAATTATTTTTCACGTGGATATGAGATTCCTTTAAAGAAAAATAAGGGTAGAACATTGTTTGGCTGTGTATTTTCTCCTCCATCTACACACCACCATCACCATCCTTTTGTCACCCACAACCTCAACAAGTTCTCTAGGGTTTACCATTACTATTGAAAAATCAATTGCATGTTCTTTTCATTTATGCCATTGTCAATGGTATGTGCTTTATTTCATAGAACTGAACAGCCTTTTTTTTTTTATTATGTTTATTATAGTGGTGTCCCAAATCTTATGGAGCTGAATCTTCATAATGCTGCGTGCAATGTGAAATGACTTGTCACGCTATTTTAGTGGAACTATTTTTTTTTGCATGTGCTTCGCACATGTATTATTCAACTATTTTATAGCAAATTTTTTATAGTCTCTAATAGAGTATTTTGAATTTTTATAACTAAATAAGTTTGAATAGTTATTATATATGTTTGATTTTCATATCAAGTTTGATAAGGTATAATTGAATTAGTTTGTTGGATTCTTAAAACACAAAATTAAATTACTTTTAATCCTTGATGGTTAGAATAACAACTCTTAGAAATAATAATCATTAAAAAAATTGCACTAATTTATTGTTAGTATAGTTAGAAATTGAAATGACATTTTTAATATCATATGAAAAAGTTTCATGTTTTTAAAAAATAAAAAGAGAAATCGAATTTCAATTTCATTTTAAACAGTCCTTTTCTTAATTAGAGTGGGATTGGATTTACATATTTTTACTGTAGTATGTTACAATATTAGTATTATATTATGGTATCGTCAAGCACAAGTTATTATAGCCTTTTTGCTTTTATATATAATTATGGATTCTTACATTTTCTCCAAACTTTCTTAGTTCAAGTATATTTGGGATAGTCTGTTTTCCATAGTCCATGTCCTGATTTTCTGTTGGAAGGAAAACTTTCTAATAACTAACTTTATAAAAATGAGATTACACATTTTGCCATGTTCACTTGATGGAGCTTTTCTAACTATATTGAAACTTTCTTTCATTTCTTTTCTTTTCTTTCAAAAAGATCTTTTTCAGTAGATTTGCATTTGTGCTGGATGGCCTGATAAGATTGGGCAAGACATCTTGAAAAGCAGGGTGCTTATGATCTTCTTGATACAAATTAAACGCTCACTTGAAGATAGATTGCCTCCTAAGTTCACTTTACCTATTTGGGCACTAAGTACAAAAAATAAATAATAAACAACATTTACAAGTCCTTTTCCGACTGCCCATATACCAACGACTTGACTTTTAATTCAAAGAGGCGAGAGGGGATTGTTTTCTCAAATTCTTTTTTCCTTTCAAAAGGAACCAAAAATACTAATGGAAAGAATCTGATTTATATCCTTACCCTTCATAAAACACATGCAATTTCTGAATCTATCATTATGCATAGAAGGCCACTTCTCCATAAAAAACTTCCATAGAGCTTTAAGCCCATTCACAATGTGAACTAAATGGTTTCATAGGTTCAGTGACAACTTGACGCTGAAGTACCTATTGATCATGACCTCTCATCTCTATTGTAAATTATCGTCAATTAGAATCCTTTGCCAAGCTATCTCCCATTGGAGAAAATAAGACAAGATGGAGCTTTAAACTTCTCATTTCAGACTTGGGAGCAGGTGGAAGGGAAAGGAGGGAGTATTTAGGAGAGGAGCGAGGTGTGGAAGGGAGAGAGGGGGAGGGAGTCTTTATACACCCAGTCGAAGCTTTCCCTATAAAATCACAACACAAGTTATGTTACATATCTTAAGCTTTTTAAGCAGAATAATGGGTGCAAGGTAATGTGGTAGTGCTTTCTGGAACCAGCCAAAACCGTGCTTTTTTTGACAATCATAAAATCTTTGTGCTTCAATAGCCTTATTGTTCTTTCATAGCTCAGAAACTGGAAATTCTTCTAATTCTGGACACTAAAAGATAAAAAAGAAAAGTATTGTTTTTGGTCTTAATTTTTGCTGATAAGAATTTACTTATTTTACACATGCATCCATGCATGTATGAAAGGAATTTTTAAACTGATAGGGTACAAGGAGGGAAATGGAAATCCTCATGAGTTACTGTCTTTCTGATGAAAAATATCCATATTGTTGTGAAATACAATATCCCAGTTTCTAGCATCTTCCCAATTTATTTTCAGATCTGCCTAAGCTGCTTCATCTGAGCTGTGTGAAGACATAAATTAATGAGTTTGTTTTTCTCACCATGGTTTCTATTTTGGAATAAAGCCTAATGAGTGTGTGAAGACATAAATTAATGAGCTTGTTTCTCACCATGGTCTCTATTTTGGAATAAAGCCTAATGATATGGGGTATTATATGTTCTGCCAGTCTGTTTGAAGCAAATGCTTCTTTTCTTTTTCTTGGATAAGTAAAATCAAATGTTTTAATGTTTTATTTTTTTATTATTGAAAATTTCTCACAGTTGTTGTGTTTTGTTGAAGGCTTTACTTACAACTCTAACTTGTCTTGTACAGGGTGGGAAAGGTCTCCATTCGACTCTTAGTTTTCACTCCAAGAAGTTTGTTGGAATTCTTAACGGAATTGATACTGATGCATGGAATCCTGCTACTGATACTTCTCTCAAAGTCCAGTACAATGTTAATGATCTTCAAGGGAAAACTGAAAACAAAATAGCTTTAAGAAAATTTCTTGGGCTCTCTAATGCAGATGTCAGGCAACCAATGGTAATCTTACTGTAGAAGCATTGTATCGCCTTTCCTTTTCTTTTGAAAGTATTTGATTTCAATCCACCTATTCCTATCAGATTTCAACACTTTTCCATTGATATTACCTCAATGTATGACCAGGTTATATGGATCGCCTCCCTTGTTGGTACTGTTAGTGTACTGTGTATCACCTAGGGTACATGGAACATGGGCTATATGTTTGAGAGTAAATTTTGACAACCACAAACTTCCTCTAAAGATGTTCTATCCCAAGGTTATTTTTTTAGTGGGTTAGCAACTATGAAAAATCAGATTATCTCTGGTGAAAGATGACCAGGATGGCTAATTAAACCCCTTTGGGTTGGAAGATTTCATTATTTTTCCTTTTTGAGAAACATCTTAGTTTCTTTATTAAATCCTTCACTTAACACTCTGCATGGAACTCCAGTTTTTTTTTTCCCTCCCATTTATATTGTTTTATTTAGGGTAGTTGATCATACTATGATGAGCAGTGCCATCTTTAACTATAAACTTTAGGATTAGCCTGTAATTTTACCTCCTGGCATTTCATCTCAATGTATATTGGAAGTAAAATCAAGTTTGATCTTGTATCAAATGGGCTCCACATTTGTTATCTTGTGTGAAGTAGTCTGCATTGGAATATCATGAGCATTCTTTTATCTCCAGAGTACCCGAGATCATATGGGAGTAGATTTGGGAGGGATATTCTTAGTCTAGCATATCGAGGGAATGACGTAGTTCATAATGCCATCATATTGCACGTGGGAACATTCTGAATACTTTTATCATTACTTTATAATGATGCAACTTACCTTGTTAAAATTCTTCCATTATTCTTTGAATAGGTAGGCTGCATAACACGATTGGTGCCACAGAAAGGTGTGCATCTTATTAGACATGCAATATACCGAACACTGGAGCTGGGAGGACAATTTGTACTTCTTGGTTCAAGCCCAGTTGCACATATTCAGGTAATGCTCTGTTTTTCCTTTTTGCTATGAATTCACTGGTACCATCCAAAATTTTGCACGTTATATTGGACACATCTGCAATGCATCCTCAAAACATAATGCTATAAAGATAAATGTCTTTATCTAGCTGGGCTTTTGAGAATTTTGGGATTACAATGCCCTTTATGGACACTGAAACATTAGTTTTGATCATTCTTTCCGTTCTCTTATTCTATTTACTAATTAACATTTTATTTCTCTCTTTTATTTTGTAGAGGGAATTTGAGGGTATTGCTAACCATTTTGAGAGTCATCATCACATTCGGCTGATATTGAAGTATGATGAATCTCTCTCCCATTCCATTTTTGCGGCATCTGACATTTTTATCATTCCATCGATTTTTGAGCCTTGTGGCCTCACACAGGTATGATCAACACCCTTTCCCTTAATTTTTTAGGGAAGGCGAAGAGCCAGAGTGCATTTGTTTACATTTTTAATTGAATGATACTTCATGAAAATATCGATATAACCTATAAAAAATGTCTCAAATCTGGCAAACATGAGCTAATTTGTAAATTTTGTGCTTTGGACTGTGGACGACTAATTATTAATTTTACAACAAAATGGCTTCACCTTTTCTTTCATAAATGTATATATGTATGTAAACCAAAATGTTGATATGTTTTTTTTTTTGGTTGAGTAGGCTTCTGGCTACATAACAGAGCCCTTTGGTCATATTACTATCATATCTAACTGCTGACACCTGAACTTTTTCTTCATGTACTTTTTTTTTCCCTTTTGCAGATGATAGCAATGAGATATGGTTCCATACCAATTGTAAGAAAAACTGGTGGTCTAAATGACAGGTAGGGTACTTGATTTCTGACATAATTCCAGCGATCTGATGTTATTATGGTTGTTAGAGCATCACTGCATTGACGTTTGGTTTTAATTCTGCAGTGTTTTTGATGTTGATGATGATACCGTGCCGCCTCAATTTCGGAATGGCTTTACATTCTCGACTCCTGATGAACATGTAAATAAGTAGAGCTGCAGATTTAGTTGTATATCATCCATGCTTTCCATGTGGCATCTGTGTGAGGCTTTGAGCTATCAATTCAATGCTCCCACCAGCTACCACATTACTTCACCGGCCTCTATGAAACTAGAATTCATTATGAACCTTTTTATTTTCCATCCCCGCTCTGGATTTTTATCCAACTCTTAGTAAAAGCTTTCATTTAGGCTGTTTCTTATTATAATGCTTCCTAATGCATTTCATAATTTCTCAGGGAGTAAACAGTGCTTTAGATCGTGCATTTAACTACTATAGAAACAATACCGAGGTCTGGCAGCAGCTTGTTCAGAAGGACATGAACATGGATTTCAGTTGGGAATTGTCAACATCGCAATACGAAGAACTTTACTTGAAGTCAGTGGCCAGAGCAAGGGTGGCAGCAAATCGAGCTCAAGGATTGTAAGAACAGGCAGTCCTAATTTACGAGTTCTGTGGAGGTGCAATTCAGTCAAGTTTCATTCAGGGGTGTGGATTTATAGAGTTACAATTGAGGCAACCCAGCTAACAAGCACGTACTTCTTGAGAGTTTCCGATGCTAACACAAGGTTTTTATTTTTTTTATTTTTCCTTTTTTTTTTTAAATATAGATTAGAACATTCATGTGTTCTTAAAATAATCCTCTATTATAGTTAATACAAGTTGAGTTCTTGTATCAAATTGGCTTTCTTATATGCCCTCATTGTACTTTGTACTTCAATACCATAGGAGATATGACACTACACATCAGAAAATTCACCGTTGCTCTGGTTTTATCTTTAAGAAAATTTGTAAATGTTGCTCTGGTTGTCCTTGGTTGTTCATTTTGCATAATTATCTCGTTAATCCCTGTGCCTTCCTCCTGCTTGATCCTAAAATGCAGCAAGTTTCATAGTAGAAAAGGTGGTAGCCAAAACAATGAAGCAGAAAATTAGGAGGAAGACGACTTCCTTTTTTGAAACGACCATGCAGATTATTATGCACTCTTGGCATCCAAGATTCAAATCATGGTCTCTTTACATTACAAGCCGACAATCCAAACACAAAAACTCTCTTTGTTAGCTCGTTTTCCGGGGCCGAAGTTGTTGACGGGATCAGCAAGGTGGTAGGCCAAGTTCTTCAATGGTCCCTTTCCGGTAACCATGGCCACACGGGAAAGGATTAGATGACACATTGCTGCCCACAATGCTGATGTGGTCGACAGCTTTGATGCACTTTCAGCTAAAAAGTGGGAGAAATGGTTTTTGGGTGTGCAGCTTACAAGACAACGAATACCCATGAATCAAATACTTTCGTACCTGAATCCAAACATAAAACGAATACCTGAACCCAAACCTAACCCGGTTTTAAAACTCGAATTTGTCCTGATCAGGTTTTGGATATTCATAACCTAATTTCAACTTGACTCGAATCTAAAACCGAACCTAAACTTGAATAATATAATTTTATAACTGATTAACAGCGAGTTGAATTTTATAATAATCTACATTGAACAATTGAACAGATAAAATGTTATAAAAAAACATTTAACAATAAAATGAAAAACTAATGATTTCTCAATTTCACATTAAATTCTTTCAACAAAATATGCCAATAGAATATTTGTACAATTCTTCCAATAGACTTTTATTAATAGAATTTTTTCCGGTTTTCTTGAAATCAACAATAATCCACTAGAACAAAGAAAATGTACGTGGAATCAGAGAACATCACGTTAGTACAGTGAATAATAATCACAAATTATTTTATAATGAAAAAGCATAATTGCTCGAAACTAATTGAATTACTTATAAACTGACTAAATGAATTCACTCTGTACTCACAAATGATCAAAGAAATCACAAAATAAGCACATAGCGGTAAAGAGAAAGAACAATTGAATTACCAATGATTAAAGAAATCACAAATAAACATAATGTTGGTTCTTCTAAAACACATACATATAATAGAAACTATAAATTTAATTTTTTTTCGGGAGTTTCAAGGAACCTATTAGACAAATTTAGAGTTGTTTAGAGTTTATGTGAAGATTACCTGAATATCAGATATTCTTTTTGGCTTTGAATATTTGCTTCTGGGTTGTCATAAATCACAAATCGTCCAAGTGTCCGACCTCTAACGGTAATCTATATGAACCACCAGTAAGAAATCTTCTAAACCCTTTTTTAAGATAGGGATTGATATAGAGTGCTAAACTCTTTTCTTTTGTGTTTTAAATGTTTATGTACTGTACTTTTCTCACATTCAGAAATAAAAGATATAACTTTCTATTTATAAGAAAACCTAAAACCCTATAAATGACAAAATATCAATTTTCTTAAATAATATCACATGTATTATTTTAGGCTAATTTTAGAAATTTATTCAATCAAGTCATTGATTGTTTCTAGGTTTAGAATTGTAATCCTCTGTATTAATTACATTCTAGTCCTCAATTTCTAAAATTTATTTACAATCAAGTTATACTTAATTAATCATCATATTTTAATTTCTGACAACTTATAAAAAGTTGGTTCAGATATAAATCATAATCCTAAGTTGACCCAAAATTTTGTTTTATAAAGCTTTTGTTTATGAAATTTATTGGAATATGAGTAGAGGAGACCAATAGATTTTAAAAATTATTTTGAAAAAAATTATTTACATCCAAAATATTTTTTTAATAGTTAAAGAAGTGGTGTTGGTTAATCAAGCATAAGGTGAAAGGGTTGGGTATGACATGATAGGGTGTGAGTCAATATTGGAATTGAAATGTGAATTTCTAAATAGATATATACATGTTGAAATTTTAAATAGGCTCGTCTAAATGAGAGAAGACCTGGCTCATGCTATTATGTTTATATTTGGATTTGTAAGTGTCACAAATTCAACCTTCAAGTTTAGGTTTAGAGTGATGGTTTAAATTATCGAACTATTAAATGTTTCTATGGTAGTGTCTGGTTATTGTCCCGGAATATAAGAGATGAAAACAATAGAAATAGAGAAGACAAGACAGAAAAGAAGACAAAAATAAAATTGTTTTTAGTAATGATGTGCATAAAAAAGAGTATCCATTTCCCAACTCAAACATATCAGGATGTTAGAAGATTTGCTAGCACCAAATTTCATCAAATTGCCAGAGATGAAATGTCTCCAAAAGGCAAACCAAGTAAACAACCTAAATTATTATAAATATCATCGTTTAATCAGTTACCCTATAAAGAAATGTTTTGCCCTGTAGAGAAATGTTTTGTGTTAAAAGATAAGATCATGAGGCTACATGAGAATATGTACATAATCTTTTATGAAGAAATAACAACTTC
>Ga0307507_10007981_pt1 | contig 14938 bp, 9 predicted proteins | sample 7_EM_MG_FD_207223 | JGI IMG/M metagenome (GOLD analysis project Ga0307507, IMG submission 207223) | Populus trichocarpa ectomycorrhiza microbial communities from riparian zone in the Pacific Northwest, United States - 7_EM | ecosystem: Host-associated > Plants > Roots > Unclassified | place... | reverse complement strand
TGTTGACAACAAATTTATTGTGAATCCAACAACCAAGGAGATGGAAGAGTCAAAATTAGATTTATTGCTGGCTGGAACAGACAGTGCAATATTCATGATAGAGGTCAACTTTTAATCTTTGATATTGTCTGAATTGCAGCCCCTTTTAGCGTGTATCATTCTTTTGCAAAGAAATTTCAATTGGTCATGTGAAATAGCGATAACAGTTTTACTGTTGCAGTATCACTGCATGGGTATGTTGAATGGAGTTGGATTCCATCTCGGGTACTCTAACCTTATGTGCACCCAACTAAGATAGAAAATGAACTAAGTTATGGATGTTGGCGTTTGTGTTAAACCTTCACATGAAGCATTAATGATGTGCTAATTACCTTTTCATTTGACACATCATTGAGAGTTGCTTTTTGGTGTAAAATCTAATATTCTGTTTCATTTAGTATATGCATTTGTATTTGATATGTTTTTTCCACTTTTATTGAGCAAGGAATTGTTTCCTAGCGTACTGGAGATGCCTTATTGTCATTGGCATCACATTAGTGTGACGGTCTGTGGTGTAACTCAAAAGTTGTCCTCTTGAAATTTCAAAGGCTTGAAGATCATGTGCTGGTTTGAATACTGGCACTATTATTCTGCTAGAAGAAAACCCATTGCAACCCTAATGTCCTCACATGATAAACATATGCATATTAGAGCCGTAGTGATGCAAGATATTGTTTTTCTAATGTTTAGTTATATGTTATTGAGCACAATTTTTTATTTGACTGTTGGATTAAGTTGAAATTTTGTTAGGAGATTTTAGAGATCATGTTTCCAATTGGGTCGAAACTTCACAATAATCAGAGATCGAAAAGGCCTTCTGATAATGTCCAGAAGTTACTGTTCGAGATTTGCTATATTTTTTTAGTTGGTTTAATATTTTTTTCTATTTGGTTTAGAATTCTTTTATTATTTTTCTAGCTTTGTTTACGATTTTTATTGCTTTTCTTTATTTTCAGGTTTTCTAGTTTGTTTACGTTAGTTTTTGCGTTTATTTAAGGAGTTTTAATTCTTCTAAAAAAGCATACTACTTGAACAAAAAATATATAGCAATAAAATTTTGAATTAGGGTTTCTGTGTGATCTGTATTCGACATAATTTTGTGTTCTTGTGCTTGCTGTCTTTCTTGTGTTGCTTTAACTTACGTTAGTTGGTATCAGAACCCAATGATCCCATGTCATTGCTTGTGTGCTCTAATCCCTTTTTATTTTGTTTGTTATGTGCTTCTAAATAACCATAGTTGGAGGACGTCACCTGTGTTTAGGTAAGAGAGAGATGAGGAGGTTCCTCGTGAGAGAAACGTTCAAGAGTTGTTGATAGAAAACATGCAGAGACAAATTACAAAATTAAACATGCAGAGACAAATTACAAAATTAACTCGTTAATTAGAGACAATAAACAAGCGGAGGCACGTTGAAAAATTATCCCGTCAATTGGTGGAGATGAAGAAGAAAATATTGGAGGATCGTGAGAAAGAGTGATCATGGATCCATGACTAGTTTTGAGAATTCCTTTCAAGAGCATGAGCAGAGGATGCAACTCCTTGATTTGATTAGGATGAGTATCATGGAGATTTTGGTGATCCTGTTTATGGTGAGATAGATGTAGATTGGTGTTCTCCATCAATTTATGATGTTAATTTCAATGATGATTATGTTGATGATGATATCATAAACAATGACAATAATAGTTGTGATGATAACATTGATGGGGTGACCTTGTTGATAAGATAAAGGTTAACTATAAAGAAAACATGGAAGATACTTAACATAAGAAAATTGTTGATTTAAACTACGTTGATCCAAGGTTAATGTTATCATAGAGGTAGATAGGTAGATGTGTTCAAGGGTTATATGGACACAAAATATATTGATGAAGAAAGTTTGAGATTTGCAATTTATTACTCTAGAAGCCAATGGAAGAGAAATAATTTGTCAATTGTTGTTTCTTATACAATTTTTAAGATGACGAGATTGAAGCTGATGTATAAAATTGTTATACACATAGAAAGAAGAAAGAAAAGGGGCTTGAGAGACTTGATTGGACATCCATGAATCAAGGCAAGAGTAATTTGAACTCGAAGACAAGTTCTTTCCAACCTAGAGAGACACTGTTATTGAGCATAATTTTCGATCTGATTGTTGGATCAGGCTGAATTTTTGCTAGGAGATTATAAAGACCTTTTTTCCAATAGGATTAAAATTTCATAGCAATCAGAGATTGAAAAGGATTTCTAATAATGCCTAGAACTTATTGTTTGGGATTTGCTATATTTTTCTAGTTGATTTATGATTTTTTTCCTATTTGATTTATAATTCTTTTATTATTTTTCTAGCTTTGTTTAAGACTTTTATTGCTTTTTCTTTGTTTTTAGGTTTTCTAGTTTGTATAGGTTAGTTTTTTTTGTTTATTTAAAGAGTTGTAAACTATACTCTTGAACATAAAATATCTAGTAATAAAATTTTGAATTAGGGTTTTTATGTGATTCATATTCGGCATAATTTTATGTTTTCGTGTTTGCTGTCTCTCTTGTGTTGCATCCACCTGCGTCACGTAGTCTTTCTATCATTTCTGATCAATTTGTGCATGATGTTGCTGGTGTTGATACTACATTTCTCTAATCCTAATATGTTAGGAGAATGCTATCTATCATATTTTGCTGCCTTTCAACAAAATTCTTAACATACTCCAGGTTGAAAATAAGACATGGTTAGGTCTTGTGTTTGTATCCTTTTTAGGGTGTGTTTGAGAGTATGGTAGCGGTTGTTTTTCAAAATGCTTTTCGCTTGGAAATACATTAAAATAAAGTTTTTTCATTTTTTTAAAATCATTTTTAATATCAGCACATCAAAAAGATCAAAAAACATAAAAAAAAATTTAAGCAAAGAAAAAAAAACTTTTTGGGATAGAAGTAAATTAGTTTATATGGTCATAGTCTCATCGATTTAAACTTTAATTGACTGGTTCTCTATCTAGATGCCTTTAGCATGTGCTTTCTTTCTCCTTTTCTTTTCTTTTTTCTCCTTTTCCTATTTCCTTATTCATTCATTTCTCTAGCACTAACCTGACATTATTATATGGCATGATTCTGAAAATACACTTACATTATAATACACCATGAAGAAACTTTATTGATTAGATAAAACATTTTAACCGTAGCAATGCTACAATGCACCTAACCATGCTGGTGGTTATCAATAATGAAATACATCTACATGAACTTCATTGTCCATTATCTTTGTTTCTTGCAGGGTTATTGCAATTTTCTTCCGGAAGAAAAATTGCTTGAAGCAGTACAAATTGGACAGGTTGTTTCTTTGATTAAGTGTGTTGCTTATCATTTTTTCTCATATTTCTGTTGAATGACTTATATATGTTGTGTATTACCTCTCAGAAAAAGTAAATGTTGTCTATAGTCTGTGAATCTTTCCCTGTGATATGCAGCAATAACTGCTCAGCTTCTTTTTCTTCTTTTTTAACGATTTGTTTTTGCACAGAAATGCTAGTCAGCACTATGAATTTGTTTCTTCTTGATTATTTGATTTGATGGAAGAGTGTGGGATTGAATTGATAATGTGTTCTATGGCCCAACATTGATTGTAATATTTGCCATTGTTGTGATCTTCATTATGAGCTGTTATTTGCTGAGGGTTGAGCAATATAAGTTGCAGTATACAATTACACTGATCAGAAAATATAATTCTCATATATTCTTTTACCATTTTATTGGTTAAGGACCTGTTACGCTGATGTGTGGCAGATCTAATGCCCTCTCTATTTGTTGCATGTTTAACCATTTTCCACAACTAGAAAGAAAATCATTTAGATGCTAAAATCTTGCCTGTTCACTAAAGCCAGGATGCAGTGAGGACAATTTGCAATGAGGTGAATGCTTTGGTGAAGAAGTGTGGGAAACCTAAAATGCTTGATGCAATCAAATTACCTCCTCCCGAGCTATATAAGCATATGGAGGTATGGTTTTCGTTCATCCCTTAGTACATACCATCTGTTCCTGCTAGAAGTTTTTCAATTAATTGCTGCTTCTGTAGCTATTAAACTACTTTCTAAATTACTATTATGCTGTCTCTATTTGGCTAAAAGCTGGATAAAAAGATTTCAAGGGCATTCCTGAAGTATTTGATTTTGTACTATACAAATTATTTCTGTTTGGATAATAGCACTGCATATATGAAGCACGGTGATGTCTTGAGTTGCTGATGTTGCATAGAAGATTAACAGTTCTCAATTCTGCATTTGTGTCAGTTGACAAAGCTTTATGCTGCGATATTTTCTTGAGTATCTAATTTTGCATGAGCTGTGCAAATGTTACTATTGATATGCACAGCAGTAGAGGAAAGTTGCACATATGATACCATAAGTTCAATGTGTAGTTTCACTTTTACCATACAAAGTTAATCATGATTTCCCAGACTGAAAGGACCTGTTTTAATGTAGCAGGCTTGAGCTGCCCAGTTATCCATTCTGGTGATTTGTGCCTTAACTTGTAATTCCAGCTAACAAGATCCTTACCTTTTGTTGTCTTGCTTAAATTATTTTTCTTTTTTTTAAGCAAGACCATGCATTTTGTGAGTCCACTTATTTTTTCAAGATATAAGTGATAATTGATACTAATGCTTATGCTGTCCTTGCACAGGAAATCGCTGGTGATGAGTTAGTAAAAGTGTTGCAAATTAGGAATAAAGTACCAAGAAGAAAGGCCCTTCAATCACTGGAAGAAAAAGTGCTTAGTATACTTACAGAAAAGGGATATGTAAGCAAGGATCAAAGTTTTGGAATCCCTGAAACAGTTGCAGACTTGCTAGAGGTTGAAGAGGAGGATGAGGAAGTTGTTGTAGATGGTGAAGTAGATGAAGGTGATGTCCACATAAAGCCAAATGGACGCAGATCCTCTCCTTCGGTAAATGCTAACTTAATTTTGGTACTTGCTGTCTCGTTTATCATGTATGTTCTATTAACACTTTATTTTGATTTTCCTCTTCTAGCTGTTTTCTGAGGTGGATGTGAAGCTGGTATTTAAAGAAGTTACATCCAAATTCTTGCGGAGACGTATTGTGGAGGTATGAGGGATTGTTGTTTGAGGAAGTGGGTAAAGTAGGAGATTATTGAAAGCAACTTTAATATGGACTTTTTACTTGTGCAAAATTGTTATACTTAATCAAATCACTTTTCCTTTCTTCATCACAGCCATGTTGCTTCATTTTAAATCCTTCTACGACAGCGAGGAGTGAAGGGAATAATAATTTTTCATCCCATTTGCTTCCTTTCCTCCTCTTTTCTAATTTTCAGAGCAGCGACCCTATAGTAATAAGGCTGACATAGACACCCTATAGTAATAAGGCTGACATAGACACGCCCATGTTCTTGTCATTTTTAAAATTGCCTCTCCTTCCTTAATTTTCTTGGTCATTTAACCATAAATTTGGTTTCTTCTAACAAACAAGAATTTTACAATTTTCACTCCACCAGCTACTAGCTCACTTCAAGAGTGCTGCTATCCATGCTGTAACCTACTGGGTCTTATTATTATTTTTTGGCAACTTTTTTGAATGGTTCACTATTTTCTTTTTGAAAAAAATAAAAATAAAACAAACTGAGTGTAACTTGAAACTTTAGCGCTAACATTTGGAATTCACATTATAAAATCTGTGTTCTTACCCTTCAATTATCTTGTACTGGAAAGTTCTCATGGATAGAAATCAGTTTCAAGTTCCAACAATATGGAGTCAGCTAGGATATGTTTTACCGTGGATGAGAAAAATGATTGATGCCTGGCATATTCATGTCACATGTTCATTTTACTTTCAATTGTTCCAGGGAGGAAAAAGAAGTGATGGGAGAACCCCAGAAGGGATACGTCCAATTGATTCCAGCTGTGGATTACTCCCTAGAGCACACGGAAGTGCTCTTTTCACCCGTGGAGAAACACAGGTCAGACTAAGTGTTTTTTGTTGTCAGAAGCATCCAGAGGCTCACCTGATTGTGTGCTATTTCTGATTGGTCATGTCTTGAGATCATTGTTAATGCACACTTATTCTTGCATTCTTTCCAAACTCCTATCCATGGAGTGGTATGACCACATTGCATGCTTATGAGATCAAATGTTCAAAACCGTTCAACTGAATGGGTTATAATGTTATGTTGTCATGTGATTCTATCCCTTTGATTCATATAAACAAGTGTATCCATCAGGTTATTCATCATATTTTCTTCTGTTGATGTTACATTTTTAGCATCTATTTTCAAGTGTTTCTCCTTTAAGTGACTGCTAATAATGGCTTGGGAATGTATGAGGTGATTCTCATTTATGTTGACTTAGTGAATAACTATCTTTCCTCTTTATCTTCTCATTTCTTCATTTCTTTTCTAATTCAAGAATCTGTTATCCTTGTTAAAACAATGCTGGGTTTGTAGATCCACCTGGCCTACTTTCCTTGCTTTCACTAGCACGGAGGATCTACTCATCAACCAACCTTTTGGATGATCGATCTTAAATTCTTCTCCTTCTGAAATAAACAAATTTTATCAGTGGATTTAATTTATGTATTGTGGCTGACAATTTCTCATTTGTCAACCATTGTTACTACTTTAGCTTTGGATAAGTTAGCTTGATAGAGTTGATTATGCTTGGAGAATGATTCACCAGCCATGATGTTACATTTGCATACCATAATGTTGTTAGTGATCATCAAGTGTTTTTATTTTCCAGTCATTGGCGGTTGTTACACTTGGTGATAAACAAATGGCACAAAGAGTAGACAACCTTGTGGATGAAGAGGAATTCAAGAGGTTCTATCTACAGGTCTGTTTGGGATGATCTTTTTTCAAACTTTTGTTTAGTAATGGATTGCAGTGACCTAACAGCGACTTTCTGCATTTCTCAATGCTCTTAGCTGTGAGGTGTGGGTTTATTTTGCAGGATCATTTGGTACCAGGTCATTTTCTATAGTAATCTTACTGTACACTGTTCAAATTTAAAGTAATTGATCATGTAATTGGCAATGTATCATTTAGTTCCATTAGACATATCTAATAAAATTGTTAGCATCAAATTCAAGGTTTAAGCTATGTTTGATAGGCATTCTTTTCTCCTGATACTCGTAACTACTTTCAAAAAATTTTCTTCCTCTTAGAATAAGAATCTATTTAGAAGAGCTTTGGAGATGAAAATATAGTGGTCTAGCTTATGTATATTTGATTTACAAGTTACTTTCATGTTATATAAAGAAGTAGAAAGAAGAGTAGAAAATGAAAGCATTTTTCAAGTTGTTCAAAATGAAAGCTTTATACAAACTGTTCATTTAACTTTTCTGGATATGGAATTAAGAAAGAGAGAAAGGAACTGGTGTTATAATTCATATTATAACCAAACAATTATATATAACTTCCTGTTTTCAATTTTGACAGTTTTATGAGTACTTTTGATAGTAGAGCACCATTAAGTGCTTATACTACTCAGCACAAACCATTCAGGTTCTTATGCCATTAGTATTTGATGCAATTTAAATATCTAGAGCTATGCTGTTTGTTATGAGGCAAACCTTTTGTTGTCAATTTTTTCTAACTTTTTTTTTTCTGAAAAGGTAGTCATTGTCTGTATTGCAGCATTTTGATAACCAAAGTTTAAAGCATTTAGCTAATTGCACTAATATAATTCCTGCTTGCTGAAACTATTACATTTGGATGCTTCCAGACATACTCAGCATGGTTTTGAATTGAGGTTGTGGTTGCGATAATGTTCATGGTCGTGATCACAGGTCGCAGATACTATAACTCAGCTCCTGCCTGCATGTTTAATTGGGAATTCGTGATCATGATAAATAATTATGCTGTTTCCATACAAATTAATTTATCTGTTAAAAAATTTACAAGTTCGCCAATAAGAATTGCACTTGGATTTACTACTGAAAATTCATCTCCTTGTTCTAATGTTTCAGTACTCATTTCCTCCATCATGTGTTGGAGAAGTAGGCCGCATAGGAGCACCTAGTAGAAGAGAAATAGGTCATGGAATGCTTGCTGAGAGAGCTCTTGAACCTATATTGCCTTCTGAAAATGATTTTCCTTATACTGTACGAGTTGAGAGTACAATCACAGAAAGCAATGGCTCCTCAAGGTCAGAAGCAATAAAAAGTGCTAATGTTTTAGTTATCCAATTAGACTATGGACCAGACCTCTGACAGCATCTTTTGACATTTGATATCATTTTGATGGGTGCTAAAACCCTCCTTTCAGTCCTAGTACTTCATGTTGAGTATTTGCTATGTGTTTTTGGCTCTTATTATTTAGTGCCTATCATTGAACAGCATGGCCTCTGTTTGTGGAGGCTGCTTGGCACTACAAGATGCTGGTGTTCCTGTGAAATGTATGATTGCTGGCATAGCAATGGGTATGGTTCTCGACACTGAGGAATTTGGGGGCGATGGAACACCACTCATTCTGTCTGACATAACCGGATCAGAAGATGCTTCTGGAGATATGGATTTCAAGGTAATACTTAATGTTATTTTCCTGATTTGTGCTTCTATTCTATTTCTTTGCTTTTTGCATTATTCTTGATTATATATTTGTTGGACTTGGAAAATGCTTGTTTAAGTTCAGAAGAAAGGGTATAGTGCAATTGAGTTAGAAAGATCCCCTTATAAGTATGGTCTTTGCAGGTTGCTGGAAATGAAGATGGAGTAACTGCATTTCAGATGGACATAAAGGTCATTATCTTTACAACTCTTATGCATTCTTGACAGCTTTCGTGTCTTTTGTCTAGAGAGCATGTTTTGCCTCCTAATCAACAACCTGTTGCCAACCCTATAGCAATGGATGCTTTCTTATGGTAGCTGTTCAGTTTCACGAGCTGTAACCCTTGAATCATAATCAATTGCAATTTTTACATGATAGGTTGGAGGAATTACTTTACCTGTCATGAGGACGGCATTGCTACAAGCAAGGGATGGCCGAAAGCATATTCTTGGTACTGGAAACTGTGCAAGCTACCCCCCCCCCCAAATTCTTTTAAATTTGGTTGGTTAATAGTTGGATGTTATCTAGCCAAAATTCTGTAGAACTGTAGTCACACATCCTTTACTTAATGCCTTAATTAAATATTACCATTTTCTTAATTAATTAGAGCTGTTGATATGCTTTTGATTTACATTTGTTGGAAGCACTTGTTTTCACCAGTTTGAGTTATAATATTTGATCAGGTCATTTCAGCTAAATCTTTTGTTATTTCTTTTCATATTTTTATGGTTCAGCTGAAATGTTGAAATGCTCACCTTCCCCTTCTAAAAGGCTTTCTAAGTATGCCCCATTGATTCATATTATGAAGGTTTGCTTGTTTTCTATACACCCTCCATTGCTTGTCTGTTGAAAGTAGAATTTATACTCAATGATGTGTTAACTCACATATTCCCAATTATGATAATATTGTCTTATAGGTCAATCCAGAGAAAGTTAACATTATCATTGGTTCTGGTGGGAAGAAGGTGAAGAGTATCATAGAAGAAACCGGAGTAGAGGCTATTGACACACAGGATGATGGAATTGTAAAATCAGATACAGAGTTTATCTTCCATTGGTTGCGTGACCTGACATCAATGCAACTTTTTAAATCATTGGCTTTTGCAGGTAAAAATTACTGCAAAGGATTTGTCAAGTATAGAGAAGTCCATATCCATTATTAGTCAACTAACTATGGTTCCAGCTGTTGGTGATATCTACAAGTATGTCCTTTTCATGAACTTTTTTCTTCCCCTTTTTTTTGTCTTTTTTGTTTCACTTTATTCAGATCAAGTTGCAAAAAATTGAAATAGCTGTCTTTTTTTCTTCCTTCTATTATGGAAGTAAAGCAGTAGATTAATTGGGACAAGTCCCATGATTATTAAGTGTATGCCGTCAATTTATAGCTTGTCTGGTGCCTGTTACTTGATGATTGTGAATATGAGAACTATTTGACTCTTTGTTTTCTCTTGCTAATCAGGAACTGCGAGATCAAATCAGTAGCTCCTTACGGAGTTTTTGTTGAGATAGCCCCGGGGCATGAGGTATATAGTTTCATTACACAATTTGATAAAAGTCAAAGTCCAAACTATTGTATTGCTTATGGAAAATTATTAAAACTTTTGAGTTCTAACTATCATGAAGGAAAGTAGTTTAAGTTCATCATAAACCAATTTATTGCTTCGAAAAGTTTCTTTTAAAAAAAAACTTTGATATTTGTTGTAATTGCAGTTCTATGTGACTCTAGAATTCCAAATTTCATCAAAAGATAGTCCTTTCACTATAATTTTCTATATTTCCATTCAAATTTGTCAAAGACAGGACTTTCTTTATTGTTTGGTAAAAAGTAAAAGTTAAAATATAGCATGTAATCAAATAAAGTTCCATTTACAAGGTGTGGTATTTACAGAAGATTATGTTTGGTACATAACAAGCATATCTGAAGTCATATGATTCTGTTTGGGGAAGAAAGTAATCATAAATTTCTCGACTATTGAATTCTGGCAGGGACTCTGCCACATTAGTGAACTGAGTTCTAACTGGTTGCCGAAGGCAGAAGATGTAAGCAGTGTCATTTTTTCTCCCCTACTTCCCCCATTAGATTAGCAATAAGAATTAGTTCTTCTTCTATCATGTCAGAAAGTTAAAATCTCTCCTCTATTTTCTTACAGGCTTTCAAAGTTGGAGATCGTGTTGATGTTAAACTCATTGAGGTTGGGAAGTTCCCAGTCATGCAATCACACAAACACAAGTTTAATTCCGTGACAAGCTTTTTTAGCCAACTTCTGAAGTTTTTTTTTATATATATATAAAGTTAATTTAACTCTAATAATCAATTAATGATTCCTTTGGTGCCATCTATATTTATTTAATTATTGTTGAGCTTCATTTTTATACATAAATATCAGCATCCATGTTGCCAATCCTCTAAATCTCTAGTAGATATAAATCTTTGGTGGTTCGGGAGTGGATTGAAAAGAAAACCTTGAATTTAAGGTCTATAGTTTTTTTGAAACTGGATTTAGGTTTCCTTCAATGAAGTGAATTCAGGTGACAGAAGAAGATAGATATGGCGATAGGTTTAATTACTAAACGGCATATGTGCTGTAATGTTGAGCCAAGATACTCTGCCTTGCAGAGAAAATAAAACCGTGATTTCCAGACTCCAGAGCAAACTGGAACATCCTTAGTGCTGTACTATCATCGATTTGCACACAACATTTGTTGCTCTTGACACAACATTGACAGAAATGTTTCTCTAATACTTATGTTTATGCAGGTAAATGGAAAGGGACAACTTCGCCTTAGTCGCAAAGCATTACTTCCTGAAGCGACTTCAGAGAAGTCCAGTGCAGAGCAGCAGGCAAGGGATTTAACTGAAGGGAATACTGAACAGTCAAAGGATAAAAGCCGTGATACAAAATTTGTAAATCCCACCAAAGTTGATTCAGTAGAGGATGCTCCACTTTCAAAAAAGAAGGCTTACAAGAGATTAACCAGTTCTGCCAGAGATGGACCAAAGAACAGTAGTACAACTGTCAGTAGCATTGCAAGCAAAGATGAAAATAGTTTAGTGAATGGAGAAGCTAAGATTGGATAGTAAACATATTCCGTTCTTCATTCAAGGACATGTTGGTTTTGTTATTGTGGTAAAAGATGATGAGAAAGAGACCTGAAGGTATGGCCTGGATGCTCCCCTCTCTCACTATACATACATTTATGTGTGTGCACGTGTGTGTATCTTTGCATACATGTAGGTGTGTGTTTAGTATTTACTGGGACCTGTAGTTAGTTCTCCACCAAGTGGGTCACTTCCCAACCTGATTATAGAAATGCTACTAAAAATAATGCATGTATGGAAAGAATTGCTAATGATTATAATTGAAATCTCATGTTAGAGATTGATTTTATTTGAATATTTTTTGTCTGGAGGAAAAAAAGATGAGACCCTTGACTAACATGGAATTGGAAATGTTGATCATATTTGGCAAATTTGTTGTTGAGCTAGAACTAGTTACTCGTCTTCTACTTATCTTGCTAAACTTGTATGCTTGGAATTTGGATGATACTCATATCTGTAACACTAAAATTATATTTCAGTCTGATCTTTACATGGTGTATCACTTTAGGATTTATTAATTTTTCATGATCATTTATATAAGGTGTTTAATTAAAGAATAAGATTATTAAACATATACCTGTTGCCATATTGTAATTAGGCATTCTAATGATGATCCTTAGCTGGTAATAATGAAGTGGATAGATCAAGTCAGGCGTTGTGAACTGGGTACAAAAAACATGTCTTCAATAAAAGATTATGTACTTGGTTAAATAGAAGAAATTCAGCTTGTGAAAACAGTAAATTTATGAGTTGATTATATTAATTGATACTCTTGATCAGCTCCCCTGACAATAAATTACTGAATCAAGCATGGACACAGCAATTATTGACGTTTCCATGGATAGAATATCTAGAATCCTGAACAATGGCATCGGGACGGATTAGAAACAAATACTTGGATTACATTGCAAGTCGCGGTTGCTCATTGTCAGCCAGTGTAATGCTCGTGTAGTTTACTTAATTATGCGTGCACTCGCATGCAGACCAAATGCATATATAGATAGATGCTTGCATCCTCATGCATGTTGCATACAGTTACAATAACGCATGAACAGGCACAAAAGAAGGAATGAGCTGATGGACATTCATTATTGACAGGAAGGAGTCGATTAAAACACGGTGCCATCCAGAATCCTGCAGTTTCTGTTGATCAGATTGTGAGGAAGGAACTTATTCCACTAGCTGAATTGTTTACCAAGGAAATGAAATGGAAGGTGGGTCTTCTGAACAATTTATTCATTCTTGACAAAAGGCTGTGCACTGTTGCCATTGAGGAAAAGAAAACAACTATTTGAGAAGAGAGAAAGCATCATGCAATAATATGCTTGGAAATTGTTGGTGTATAGTCAATTCATGGTTTCACCACAATTTTCCACGTACTCTCTCTCTCTCTCTGTATCTGCTCGTTTCTTTCTCTTTGGAAGTAGTCGTGCGGGTGTGCTTTGTTGTATCATCTTTGGAAGTATGACTGCAAGGGATCCTTAAAGCTTTATGCTTTTGCAAAATGTATTGTGATCCTTAACCTTTTCTCTGCAGGTTAGCTACAAGCTGGTCTAATTTTTTCATCCAATTATTTCTCTCAGGCCTTCAATTCTCTCTCTCATAATTTTTGCCTAGGGTCAGTTAGACTATAATGCCAATTCCCTTTATTTTGTTCTCTCTCTCTCTCTCTGCGTGTGTTTGTACATGAATGAAGCATGTGTACCTCGTGGATGTTATTTACAAGTTGACTGAATCCTATGCTTTATTATATTGCTAGCTACTATAATTGCACGTGGATTGTTTAATGTGGTTCGACCTAGCTAGCTCATGAAGGTGGCGGATATCTAACAGCTTCTTCACTTGTATCACTGTTTCTAACCAGTTGGCATTATGGGTTTATTCTATGTAAAAAGGCCACATTTTTCTTGGTTTTTACTCTTGTTGTAACTTTTTTTTTTTTGGTTGAACTTGTTTTTTAAAATACTTTTCAAACTATTTTTTGTTTTAAAAAATGTTAGATTATTATTTTTTTATATGCTTTTCAATGATTTTAATGTGTTATATTAAAAATATAAAAAAAATATTATTGAATTTTCAATTGAAAAGTTTTTTTTGTTGCATTATTAAGAACACACAAAAAAGGGATTGTCAAATGTATTACAATATACTTGGTTATTCTTTCTTTGCTTTGGATAGAAATATGATTTGAGTCCATCTCAATAATATTGCGAACCATGTTGGTATGTGTACATCAAGATAGTGTTTAGTTACTATCGTACTGAAAATAGGAACAAAAAGAATGTTTTCTTATACTTTTTATCTTGAAAGTCTTGAAATTCACGCTAAAATTATTTTACTCCTCTTCGGTATTTTGAGCCAAACATATCTTTGTTTTGTTTCTATATATATATATTCCCTGCAACATTACTAAACATAACCTAAGTTAACCTAAATAGCTCTTGTATAACATGCAAAAATAGAAATTTACTATCTTTGGTGCTCGTACTTTATCGAGGGGATGAATTAATTTTTTTGCGGAAAGAAATGATGTTAAGATGCTACAAGGCAGTTTTAAAATAGAAAAATATGCGACTTGGGTAATAGCTCTAATTAGGTTAAATAAATTGACATATTAGTTCAATTATATGGGAAAAAATTGAAAAAGATAGTGGATGGTTAAATTTAAAAAGAAAAGTGTCTAGGATAACTTGAGAAATTTTTTTCTTTTCAATTGAGAACAAACTTTATATCGCAATTCATAGCTTATTAAATACGGAATAATAAGATAAGGTAAAAAAAGGATAAAAATTGGTCTTGGTTAACCTGAGTTAGAATGACAAATTTATAACCCGAGATAATTAGGGTTGAGCCAATCCAGAATATCTTGCCAAACTTGTGATTTAGATTATAAGATTGGAATAACCCGATAAAAAAATAAAAAGAATTATAAAGCTAATTTTTTTATTAAAAAAAATTGTATTGACTTTCTAAACCCGTAACCTAGGTTATTAGGCTTGAAGCATCTTATATGGGAAAAACTATAAAGTTCAATTTTTAATTAATCAAATATTGATGGATAAAATTAAAAAAAAAATAGATTCAATTATACAAAAGGATTCAAAAAAATAACAATTAAAAGAATGATGATCAAAATTAAAATACAAAGTAAATTTTATATTTGGATGAAGGGTGAAATTAAAAAGAAAAACCAATTTAGCAAAAGGACTCCAACAAATCAAAAGAATGAGGATCAAAATTGACATAAAAAAATAAAAATAAATTTTT
>Ga0307507_10007980_pt1 | contig 14939 bp, 3 predicted proteins | sample 7_EM_MG_FD_207223 | JGI IMG/M metagenome (GOLD analysis project Ga0307507, IMG submission 207223) | Populus trichocarpa ectomycorrhiza microbial communities from riparian zone in the Pacific Northwest, United States - 7_EM | ecosystem: Host-associated > Plants > Roots > Unclassified | place... | reverse complement strand
CCCTTCCTCCTCTATATAGGCCTGGGCCCTAGCGCCGCACTATTCTTCTTCTACTTTCTCCACCTGTTTTCCTAATATATCTTCCCTACTTTGGGGTTATTGGTTCCTTCTCCTATAGGGCACCCTAGGGTCCCTCCATAGTTTATTTAGGCGTGTCTTGATATACTTTATAACGTTAGAGTTGCGTTCCTTTTACACCCTTTATATTGCATCGGCTTCAATATATAGTTATAGGGGGGGAATATTGGCTTCCTTCTTAAGCAGTATTATAGCCGTTCGCTTATACCCGCCTGTTATACTCCTAAGGCAGGCTGTTTAGACCTTTTAGAGTGGTTTAAGGAGTAATTTAGGAGGGCCCTTTTTAGTTTCTCCAGTGGCCTAAATGCTAGATCCATACATTATAGTTAGCCGGACAACTGCTATATATAATAGGCGTAACCTCTAGAAGCATGGACCCTATATAAAATTAACGATCCTAGACATAGCAATATACTGTACTTAGCCCTTATAGGCCGCTTGCGCCGTATATACGCTCTACTAGAGCTTACTATCTACCCACACTCCTAATACCCTTAGGCCTTGAACCGGTTGACCCCTAAAGCCTTAAATATAGATTATATACTAAAGATCTACAGATTGGTTATGTTTTTTTATAAAATAGATTAGCTGGTATTTCTCTAGTAAGAATTGGACTCTATATTATCTTGCCTATTCTATATAGGTATTATAGGCTTTCTCTAGTGTCCTACAGTTCTCTATGGCTGTTGGCCTATATATAATTAGGTTTATGTTATCAATAAAGCCTATCCCCTAGGTCGCCCCTTCCTTAAAGGTGTTAAGCAGGTTGCTTATAAAGAAGAGGAAGAGTATAGGCGATAGAGGTAATCCTTATAGTATTCCTGTTATAACTGTAATAGGGGGGCTTTAGTATCTGCTAAAGACCAGTAATATTTCTTTCTGGCCTATAAATCCTTAAACAAACTAAATAATCTATTTTAGGAAGCCCTTTACCCTAAGGATGTATAGGAGACGCTCATAGGGTATATTATTATAGGCGCCGCTAATATCTAGGCTAAGTATTAATACTATAAAGTCCTTTTATATAGCCCATGCAGTTTTAATGGTAGTAGCGAGTAGTGTAAGTGCTAATAGCGTTAAGCAATTCTTTCTTGCCCCCATTTAGCTTTGTGGTAGTAGGGCGTATTCCTCTACTATATCTACTATATAGTCCGCTATAACCTTTTCTAAGATCTTGCTTAGGGTGTTTTTTAAGGTAATAGGGCGGTAGCTTCCTAGGATTAAGTAGTCTACTTTACCTTCTTTTTATAAGATAACTATTGTTATGGATCTTCCAAGTTGCGGGTAGTAGCCTATTATAAAGTATACTCTGGCTACGTCTGCAAGCTAAGGTGCTATAAGTGGTCTATAGGTCTTTAGGGCTTTATTTAGGATCCTATCTAGTCCTGGTACTATGTTGTTTAAAAGGCGGCTAATAGTTCTGGCCATTTCTTTAGTTGTTATATCGCTGTTAACCCTTAGGCGAGTTACCGGTGTTTTATTAGTAATATTGCTAAGGTCTACTAGAGCCAGTTAAGGGAAAAATCTTTTTATAAGGATCTTTACCTTCTTATTATTGTTGCTTATAGCCTATAGTTTGCCTACTCTTTATAGGGGTAGTAGGTATAGATCTTCTACTAGGCGTCCCGCCTTTTTCTTTACCCATTTTACTATAGTCTAAAGGCCCTTATTATAGGGGAGACTTAGGTTAATAGTATATTTATTTATAAACCATCTCCAGTTATTCCTTACTTCTTTTCTTAGGGTATTCTTTAGCTGGTTTCTTATGTCTTTATATTATCTCTCGTTCTTAGAATTATAGCTGCTTATATATTTCCTCCTTACTTGTTGTTGGCCGGCTACAAGGGCCGCGCACTATGCGGACTATATATGTCGCGTATAGGGGCCTAGTTTTAAAACTGGGCAGTGCTCTTCTAGCCTGCTTTTAATTGCTACCTAAATCCTTTCTAGTCTTTAATTAATTTCCTTAGGGGTAGCCAATAAGCCTTACTTATTTAGTATTAGGTGGATTTCTTCTAGGTCTTAGAGTTATTATTTAATTGTATTAAGGAAGCTATCTATATTAAGCTTCCTTATTGCGTATCTTTTGCTATTTAGTTACGCCTTAATATCCAGATCTAGTTATATCTGGATAGGGATATAGTCTAAGGTAAGTGCCCATTCTTTTTTAGGGGAGCACCTTTCAAGTCTCTGGTATAGGTTTTCATCCATAATTATAAGGTTAATTATACTTTTAGTAGTGCCCTATTGCTATATAATTGCACCTAGGGGGGTAGCTAGCTTAAGGCCCCCATTATCTATAGCTCTTAGTAGGCACTCTGCCTATTAATTAGCAGCAATATAGATGCCCCCCTACTATAGGTAGTGGAGGTTTATGTCTCCTAGTAAAATAGACTCTACGTATTCAGTTTCTAGCAAGCTTATTATAGATATAATGTTCTCTGTTTATGCTACCCCTTTAACCCTAGGGTTATAGACATTAATAATTTGTACTAGTCCCCTATATATCTAGATGGTTATAACTATAATATCTAGGTTAACTGCCTGCTATGACTATAAGGCAAGGCTGATATTTTTGCTAATTATAAAGCATACGCATATAGCTGCTTTTGGTTTATACAGGAGCTAGAACCCTTAGGGGCAGTATGTTAATTATATATAGGTATTATAATACAGCTCTTATATAGTAAGAATATAGTGTTTCTCTAGGTCTAGACTGTCTAGTAGGGGCCTTGCTAGACGGTGGTTCGTATTGCCGTAGTTATACTATATAATGGTCAAGTAGCGGACCCCTAGTGGGGGTCCTTCGCCTCTTCTTTACTCCTTACTTTTTCCGTTTCCACTTTCTCTAAAATATTTAGAACTTCTATCTCCTGTATTTACTCCCTGGCCACTACTTATTTTATATAGAGCTTTCCATTCCTATATCTTATATTCCTACTAGCCTTTCTAAATCTAAGTCTATTATTACCTCCAGTTCTTCCCCTATTCTCACCAGTTAGCTATATACCCCTTATAAGCCAGCTATATATGTTATATTTACCGCGTTAAATCTAATTCTTAATTATCCCGGCCTTAAACTTACCGTAGCCGTCCATAGGGGTCTTCCTACTAGGCGTCCTCTCCCTTATGTCCTATATATCCCTTATATCCCTATTCGGTCTGGTAATATTACGCGGCGTCACTTTTAGCCCGTTAAGGCTTGGGATAGCTGGCTTAGCCCCCTAGTATTAAAGGTAGGAAACGCTAGGAAGACACCTACATCCCCCTAGCTTATCGCCTATTATTTCTATTTATATAACCTAGCGTGCAGTTGTTCCTGTAGCTATTAAGCCCTTTTCTTCTATCTCCTATATTTAATGCAGTCTTTTCTCTCCCACGCTTTATGTGTGCTTCGGTAACAGTTTACGCATTTTATTTAGTCTTAATTTATATATTATCTTGTATTATAGGGGCCTGTATAGTAGCCGCAGCATACCTGTGCTGCGTATGTAAATTGGGTGTGTCCCTATTATACACAGCAATAATATCGTTCTAGGTGTAGTCTGTAGTTGTAGAGCCTTGTGTTATATATAAGGCCATTTATAATTATTCCTTTTTGGATAAGGAGTTTTTGCATTCCTAGTGTATATACACTGACGATAAAGGAGCTATGCGTTCATTTGTTATCTCCTTAGCGAGTCTCTAGCGCCCTTTATATCCTCTTATTGTTCTTATTATATACTTAGTTTGTATTTTCCTATTAAAGCTATTAGATCCGGGTAATTACAAGTCCTAGTATAAAGTGTTCCATTTGTTTTACTATCTCCTATATAGTTGCTGTATTATCCGCCTGGCGTCCCCTTTCTACCCTAAGGCTTATGGGAACCAACAGGACTTTAACTGGGTAATCTTTATAAAGCACTTTTATGCCAATACGCTCTCCTAGCCTGTCCCCTACCCTTACGGCCCGTTCCTTTACCTATTAGTCCTTTAGGGTAACTCTAATATCTCCACTCCTAAGGTGTTGGACTGTGACAGCGTTATAGACCTCCTTGCAAATCTTTATAAGAACTTCTGTTTCTAATTATCCCCTAAGTTTCTCTACCTTTTCTATATTTGGTTGTATTATAATTATATACCCGGTTATTATTTTTAGGGGGGTAGGTTCCCTATACTATAAAAGCGTAGCTATGGCGGCCTAGGTGCGGTTCGCCTATAGGGGGGGGTTTTATTTATCTTCGATTTTATTTAGCCGTTAGAGGATTTAATTAAGGGTTTACTAGAGGGGCGCCTAAGGTTCGCTAGACTGGAGCCATTCTACTAGCTGTATTAGTTCGTAATAGCTAATAGATGCTCCCCTACAGTTTCGGATACTAGACGCGTCCAATAGGCTTTATATTTTGTTAGATGCTTTCTTAATTAGGGTATTTCCGCTTTCTAGTGTAGTATTCGCCCGTCCTTATTGTTATTATAGGGGGCTATTATTGGGTATGGGTCTAGCGGTCACACACAACTGCATACCACCGTCGTTCCACCTGTGCCTCCCCTATAATGCATGCATCTTAGGGGATTATCAGGGTGTTTTTCAGGGTTCTTTTAGTTAGTTTGGTCTTTTTAGGCCGGGTACAGCAAGAGCTCCAAAAGTCAAACTGTATGTATAAAAATACTTAACTTTTACTACCTTAGGTTATAATATATATATACTTAAATATTTGCGTATTGCTGGTTTTTATATATTGCACTCCCCTGCCTACTAAGTAAATGCTTACATAGGTAGGGGGGTAGGCTATACCTACTTTAGAACTAAGAAGATAATTACTATAGAGGGGCTTTAAGAGCTTAATATTCTAGTATATAACCAAACTTAACAATATATTGGTTTACTCATAATTAATAGCGGTAGAGAGTTTAGTATTAAAGAGCTTACTAACTACGCTAAATTAGTGGGTATAAATATCCTATATATAGCTCTTTATAACTCTAAGCAGAACGGAACGCCTAAACGTATTAGTAGTATTATATTAGGCATAGCTAGATTAATAATAATTAAGGCTAACCTACTATAATACCTATAAAATAAAGCTTATAAGATAGTAATTTAAATTTAGAACAGAATACCTTATAGAAAAGATACTAGATTACTATTTTAAATTAACGCTAAGTACTATAACCAGCCGTTTAAAATGCGTATACTAAATATATCATATCTACAACGTTATAGTACAGTAGTGTTCACGCCTCAGCTGACCGGGCGCTCAGCCGAGCCGTTAGCACCACTATACTAACTAATTCTATTACGTAATACTACTTAGGTTAGCGTAACGGGAAATCTTCGGCCTTGGCCTACTAAGATAATAAGTCAAACCACACACTATACCGCCTAGGCGCATCTCGTTGTAAGTGCTTACTAGCGCTGCCGATTGTTTAGAGAACACCACCCATTTTACTAGGTAAAATGGGGTTAATCTCCAACAGATTAGTATGCTTAAAAAAACGCCCAATATTAAAATTAAATGAAGCTTTTTAAATCAAACGAATATGCGGGATTCTGCCTATATACTAATTTTAATAGTGTAGTAACTAAATAAGTGACCTATTCCTTTAAGCTCTTACCTAAATCTACTATTTAGTTATACCACCTTCGGCTTTAATTATGTCGCGTATACGTTGCCTTATAGATACAATAAGGCGATATAAATCTGCTTTAGTAATCTTGTCCCACTCTTCCTAAATTGCCTATTATATCTCCTTCTCTATATAAGGCCTTTGGCGGCGGTAGGCGATTTACTCCTTTATTAGCTTCTAAAGCGCCTTAATTAGATTAAGATTAGGGCTATTTAGGGGCCAATTAAGGAGTTAAATTTGGTTAGTTTTAAACTTAGCTTTAGTGGAGTAAGCTCTATGCAGGGGTGTGCTGTCTATTTATATAATAGATAGGGTAGGATTAAATGGCTGGCGGGCGTTAATATATATATAATACTCCCTATTGTAGTATTTATAGAAGTTCTTTAGGCTTAGGTAGATGTGATTTTAGAAGCCTTAAGCCGTAATATTACCCTATTCCTGCTTGTTCTAAAAGACTAGAGGCCCTTTTTTAACACCTGTAAAGCAAGCCTAAATTATTATATAAGGTATATTGCGGAGTCTTAGCTAAAGGTAGTGGGGGTAATATTGTTTATAAGGTTATTAAGTTATAAAGACGCGCTAGTGGCTGCTATAGTGTATTGCAGATTTGTCTGTCTATATAACCTTATACTAGTCTTTAATTATCTATAAGCTTACCTAATAGGCGAATATAAGTCGCTCTTGGCGCTGCCTTTAGGTAAGCTATAGCTTTAGGTAAGCAATATATCGCTAGAAGCCTTCCTTTTTTAGTAATTGCCTAATTATAGAGTTGGAAGTGTAGAGACCTGTTTTAGTAGAGAGCCTAGCATAGGTGGCGGTACGCGCCCAATTATGAGATTTAATAAAGTTGACTAAGTATTGGCGCGCAGGCGTGTTATATCTGAGGTAATTTCTAAAGCCACTCTATCTCTTCGAACACGTGCATTTTTTTGTCGATTTTTTGATTGGTGGCTGCGGCTTAGGGGCCTGCAAATGGCGGGCTTGTTTTCCAGCTTTTGTAAGCAGTTTTTACTGTAAAAAGCAGGAAAAATAGCCCTAAATTTGTAAGCCCATGGTCTAACTAGCGAAAGTGCGTACTTATAAAAAGTAGGGCATAAGCTATATATATACATATAAGGTGAAAAAGCGAACGCTTAGGTGGGCGGGTGAATTAATAGTAGCTTTAATTAACGAGAACTAGCATATTCGAATTCAATTAGATAATGTTGTTGATGCTTAAAGTTCTTTATATAGAGACTTTAAGCCGTGCGCTATGGGACACGTGACTTCCTATAGACCCTATTATCTATCTCTTCAAACACGTGCATTTTTTTATTAATTTTTTAATTGGTGGCTGCGGCTTAGGGGCCTGTAAATGGGGGGCTTATTTTCCAGCTTTTATAAGCAGTTTTTACTGTAAAAAGTAGGAAAAATAGCCCTAAATTTGCAGGCCTATAGTCTAAGGAGAGCGAAGCGTAACCGCAGCCAAATGGGAGAAAAATGTGTATAGAGAGATATATTTTAGGTGTTAGCCTTGCATATAAGGCTAAGCTAAAAAGAACGCTAGCGGGGTACCCAGTTAAAACCTTTATAAAAGGCGGAAGGCGTTAGCCTGTAAGGTTAAGTAATAAAGGCGGAAAGTATCTAATGTCTAGCGGCCTAGGCGTTAGACCTCTTTATTAGAGAAGCTATAGTCTAGGGCATATTAGGCCACGCCCCTGCAGAAGCTGTGACCTATATACTATGCGGCTGAAATACTATAAAGGTTTAGTCTTGATTTGAGCGTCTTCCGCACATATAAGGCGGAAAACGCCGCACTACTAGATGCAGTAAATAGCGGCGTAGAGGGAGCCTGGGGGTCCAGGAGAAAAAGCCTTTATAGCGCTACTATAGGGCAAACCGCGTTAAAGGTTGCGGCTACTATAATTTAAACGCCCTACTTATCCTTATTGGTCTTGCTCTGTTTAAAATAGAAGGTAAGGTGATTTCTAGAGGGGCTAAACTGTACGTCTAAGCGAGTAGCTTTGGTTATAGTAAATAATAGTTTAGACCGTTGCTTATTGGTATAGGAGATCTTACCTATACGGAGGCACCCTACGAAGGCGAGGTAGAAGGTAGCGTTGGTATTTACTTCTAGGATTAAGTTACTGCTAGTTGCGATCTTAGTGAGGATGCTATGTAAGATTAGCAACTTTAGGGTGGATTCTTTTGGGTTAGGGTTAAGGGAAGTTGCCCTATCTAGTATGCAACAAAGTAACACGTTCTTAAATACTGTAACTAGGAGAATGTAGTTAATATGTATAGAGCGGATCGCGGCAAGGTATAAGTATAAGGTTTTTAAAGCTACCCTGCCTATATACGGAGAACTGTTGCTATATATCCTCTGTGCTACCCATTCTATAAAATTAGGTAACTGGGCTAGGTATAGCGCCACAGCCCTTGTGGCGTAGAAGAACTCCTATAACTTTATACCTAAGGCGTACGTCTTGCGGGTATTAGGCTTAATGCCGTGCCATAAGAGGCTTAAAACTAAGTGAGATTGGCCTAATTAGGTAATAAAAGCAGGCGGTAGGCCTGGTAGGTTAATAAGTAAGCCTAAAGATAAGCTGTTAGTACTAAGAGATTAATCTAAGAATAGAGATTTTTAACTATGGCCTAGTTAAAGCGGGAGAGTGCGTTAGCTAGTGTATTATCTTTAGATGAAATTTAGGAAGATTATAACTGGATATTAAATGCGGCAGCCTAGACTAAGATTTGTTGGAGGAGCAAATTGGTAGGGCCTTTAAGTACTGTATTTTACAGGCCTATAAGGGCAACTGTATTATCCGTATAGATATAAATAGATAAATATTGCTAGGCAAGGCTCTATTTTATAAATGCATTAGTAATAGCGAGTACTTTAAGCATATTAATATGGGTATAGAGGTGCTTAGAGGCAGGAAATACTGTAAAGAGGTTGTCTTATAGTAGTATAAAAGCATAAGGGCGCCATTAACTATAAGGAGTAGAATAGGTCTTGGCGGAGGTATATCCTAGGCAGCTATAGAAGAAGCCGGCGTAACTATATTTAGATAAGGTATCTATAAAGAGATAGATCTAGGGGTAAGTAATATCCTCTTAAAAGAAGCGAACCCCATTTTAAAGCGCTAGGGCTTTACTCTACTAAGCTAGGTTAGAGATTACCGCTAACGGGATAGGTAAAGTGCGGCAATTTATAAGAGAGAAAGCTGTAATAAGGTCCTATAGCGATCTTAAGTAAGATCGCCCTAATTGGATAACTTTTATAGCCTAAGCAAGGCTACCTTTAAGTTACTAGCACTGTTTAAGAGAAACTTGGGGCCTAAGGATAAAGAAGGCAAGTAGATTTTATAGTGCTATCTATTTAATAGGGCTAAGGGATAAAAAGAAAGTGTTAGTGTTAATCTAATAGCCTAGTACATCTGATACCGTACCATAGGAGTCTTTTATAGTATTAGAAGGGAAACTAAGTAGTATAATTATAAAGTTATATATATAAACTACTGGTATGTCACTAGTGCCTGGGCGTAAGATAAATATAAAGTTATCTAAATAATAAACTAGCGTGAAGAAAGCGATAATTAAATAAAGGCGGCGTTTAAGAATCTAATATAGGGCTTCTATAAAAAGGTTAAAAAGGAAGGGCGCAGTAGCTAGACTAAAGGGGAGATAGCATTTAGTATATACTATCTTTTCCCACTTAAAACCTAGTAGGTATTAGTTGGTAATAGCGACTGGGATATTCTAAAAAGCGTCTTTAAAATTACGTTTAAGGATAACGGCTCCTCTTCTAGTAAGGAGGATAAGTGCTAGAATATTATCTACGGTGCTATAGGTAAGGGTAGAGTAGGTCTTTAGAATAGCGGCGTTAACAAAAAGACCTTAGCGAGGCTTAGGCAAAGAGAGATTATAGATACAGCGGAAGGTTTTATCTGGCTTAGGTACAAGTTTTAAGGGGGAGTAGTAAATCGCTTTAGGCGGATAAATAGTAATGCGGCTAATAGGTAGATTAGTAGTAATTTTTATAGTAATTACCCCTGGGTTAGTATTAGATAGGAGTTAATTTAAACATATGTATGCTAGTAATAAGGCAGTAACTCTAATCCGTGCGCCATATATTAGGATACCCTTAATTAAGGGGCTAAGATCTCTAGGGTATAGGAGTAGCTTATCCCTCTAGGCTAGTGCGTTTAATGGCGACGGCAAAGTATAAAGTGGATACCCTAGGGTAAATACCTTAAACCTTAGTGTTAAGTTTGGGTGTAGAGGGGGTATAAATTATTACGGAGACCCCTTATAGTCTTTCTTAATATAATTCCCTCTACATGCTTTATAGAGATATTAATAAGAGTATGGCAATTTAAAGCACAAACGGCCTGTATTTTAATTACCGCATACCTAACACTATAGGGATAAGGTAGATATATCTGCCTAAGGGCGTTTAAATAACAAACCACTATAGAAGGGTAACAGGGCTAGGCGTAGGGTGGCGAAATTGCAGTTAGCTGCTTGTAGTTTAATAGGAATAGCCTAGTTGGCAGGGTTAGTTTAACTAAGCCTTATAGCTCTTTAGTGGACAACTAGGGCTAAATTAAGAATACTATTCCAGATAAACTATACGGAGAAGCCTATAATAGCTTAGTGGAATTTTGCCATTGCAATAGCTAAGGGGGTTAATATGGCCCAGAGGGTTTGGATAATAATACTATAGTTAGTAAAGCCCTTAAGCTAAATGCCTATAGAGGAGAAGTCCTTTCTAGAGCCCTTGCTAGAGGCAATAACTCTTCTGTCTACCATTAACTCTATCTAATTGGAGTTAATTCTAGATGGGTTATTATATAACTTTACGAGGTTCTCTGGAATAAATATACCCTTTTAGATTATAGTAACCTTGGAGACTGGGATTCTAGGAAGAAGCAGGTCTAGGCTCTTTATAGTAGGAGGGAGAGAAGACTTACTAGAGTTAGTCTCTACCATATTAATTATAGTAGGGTTCTTCTTAATGGCGGTAAGCCAAGCCTAGTGTATTTCTTCTGTAGCTAACTTTGCTTAGGCTATAAAAGTAGTAAGTGCTTTAAGGGTAGCCTGGTTTAAAGCTGCCTTATAAGCGCGCTCCTGCTTACGGTTTTTTAGCTCTTGTTTGTGAATATCCTATAGGCGCTTTTTAGCTGTAGCTATAGCTGTGGTGGAGGGCGTAGGGGCCATAGTAATAGAAGGGCGACGCGTCTGTAAGCCTTCGCTATTAAGAACACGCGAATAAGAGCGTGTGCTGTATGCAGGAGCGTCTTCAAAAGAATTTGTTATAAGGAGTAGACGGGGGATGGCGGAAAGGAGCGACGGCAACGGCCTGAATTCAAGGCTTTAAGGGAGGAGATTTGATGGTTAAATAAGATCTAAATGAATGAATTAACAGCAGCTTTAATTGACGAGAACTAGCATATTCGAATTCAATTAGATAATATTGTTGATGCTTAAAGTTCTTTATGTAGAGACTTTAAGCCGTGCGCTATGGGACATGTGACTTCCTATAGACCCTATCATATATCGCGGAGTTAATGGCTTATTATAGATAGCGTGTATAGTTAATAGAGGCTCTTATAAAGTAGTTGTGATAGTAGTAAAAGGTATAGAGAGAATGTTTTAGAAGGCCTTAATTGCGTACCGTACTTTATATGGTACGGAGCTATATTAGCAAAGATTGCGCGCCTATGCAATTACGCTCTGCCAATACTTATTAATATGGCGGTAGTATTGCTTAATCCTCTGGTCTTTGTGCCGTAACTCTCTCTAGGCTTTATGTAAGGTGTTCTGAACAATTTAATTATAAGCTTGGCGCTCCCGGCGATTGGGCGTTAAAGAAGAAGAGGCTTAAGGAGAGGCCCAAGGAGAGGCTTGAGGAGAGGCCTGAGGAGAGGCTCGAGGAGAGGCTTAAGGAGAGGCCTAAGGAGAGGCCTAAGGAGAGGGAGAAAACGGTACTGTAGATGCGTCTAGTGACTCCGTATCAGAGTAGTCCATAATAAAATCTTATCAGATAAGATTGAATACGGATCCGTATCCGTGCGTATCCTATTTATTTTATTTATCGGATAATCTCTTGGCATTACCTCACTAAGAGGCCCGTATGCAATTTTCTTGCCCCTAACCATTATATTATGCAAACTATGGCCTCAGAGCCAGAGTCCTCTATTATCTCAAGCACTATTAACTTAGTTAGCGCTTCTCTTTTACGCAAGCCTAAGAAAATTCAATCCCTACCTTCTATTAACTTCCGTTATCCACGCGAAGAAGAGGACGAAGCATGGTACAGTAGTAGCGGTTTTAGACTCTACTACTGTGCCTATTACTTATACTCTGGACCAGCAAGTAGTAATGTTTGGAATCACCTTAAAAAGAGTTATTAAATTATTAATATACCGAAGATAAGCTCAATAATTGAAACGGCAAGCGTAATATTAAACGAACTGTACGAACAAGCAGCATCTTAAAATGCTATATGCGACTTTAACACCAATTTCCTTAAGAATTAAATAAATTAAGAAGTTCTTAACCAGGCTCTAATTAACTTAATTGTTATATAAAACCTCCCCTTCCGGGTAGTAGAGTGGCTAGAGCTACACATTATTTTCCAAAGTCTTAACCGAGAATTAAAGGGCTTTATTACTATAGCTTATTTGCAAGTTGCAAGATTAATTAACAATTTATACCAGTTGCAAAAGGATGTTGTATAAATTAAACTTTAGTCCGCTCTAACAAGCATTTATCTATCTATTAATATTTAGACCTCTTTAAATAACCACCTTCTTCTTGCAGTCTGCGCTTATTTTATTAATAGCTAGGAGAAGCTAATAAAGGCTCTTCTTACTCTTCATCTAGTAGCCAGCCATTATGGAAAGGAGTAATAGAATACCCTTCTTCCTGTACTATAAGAGTACGGGATTGTATAAAAGATAGGAGCTATTATTGCTAATAATTCTAGTACAAATAATACTCTCTATTATATAATAAGCAACTACCTTCTTAAGAACGAGAACATTAACTAGAATCCTACTTAACAGAGAATCTGTTACTAAGGCCATATTATTAATCTTACTATTTAAGCCTTTCTCTTTAAAAGCCTTATTAATATTAAGTAAATTAAGTTATATAAAGTAGGAGAGGAAAAGGGGAATAAGCTTAGTAAAAAGGAGGAAGAGAAGAAGAATGAATGGTTTTAAGTAATAGGGCTACTTGGAAAGCTTTATAATATTATTATATATATACGTTCCTTAGCAGATTATATAAAGCAGTTTATAGATCTTATAGGAAGACAAATTCCACTTAATAATTGTATAAGATAGAACAGCTGGTTTTAGATACTAAATATAGCACTTAAGAAGGAGATAAATATTAACGAATATATTAAGGCCAACTTCGACAGCCTTAAGCAGGATTATCTTACCCCTTAGGACTGGAAGATGCTTTGTATAATAAAGAATTTTCTTTAGCTGTTTAAGCGGGCGATTTTAGCGACTTAAGGAGACAAGGCAAGAATTGATTATATACTCCAGACAATGGATATACTAATAAAGCATATAGAGAACGCTCGTGTATATTAATTTAGACTCTCTTTTAAAAGATCTAGCTAATATTATATAATAGGCATAATATAGGTTAGACAAAAGCCTTATTAGCCAGATTAATAATTGCTAGGTAAAGTTTAATTAATACTATCTAAAAACTAATAGTACACCTCTTTATACTGCTGCACTTATTCTTCACCCAAGTTGTTATACAAGATATATTACGTTAGTTTGAAAGAAGGAATGGCAGCATCGGCAAAATATGGTACCCTTTCAATAGCCTCAATAGTTGGTGGTTAACGCAATTGGCGCGCAGTTAAGGTCATTTGGCAACTCAACCGACTAGCCTATGTCGTGTTTTTTTGACACGCAGCCTATACGCAGCCTGCGCGCAACCTACGCGCAACCTACGCGCAACCTGCCAGTAATCTGCGCATTTGGCAACTATAATTATATTTACCTCTTTTATACTAATAACATATTTTAAATAAATAAAAGCTACTTTAAAGCTATTTATAAGGCTAGCAAAATAAATAATATTATTTTAGATAATTTAATATAATATAGCGATGGTTCTCTTCTACCTATCTACCTATTGACTTACCTACCTGCCTATATCGCCTACCTGTCTGTATCGCCTACCTATTTGCATCTGCCTACCTGTCTATATCTACCTACCTATTAGCATCTGCCTACCTATCTATATCTGCTTGCCTATTTGTATCTACTTACCTGTCTATATCACCTACCTATTTATATCTGCCTACCTGTCTATATCTGCCTACCCGTTAGCATCTGCCTACCTATCTATATCTGCTTGCCTATCTGTATCTGCTTACCTGTCTACATTGCCTACCTATCTGCATTGCCTACCTGTCTGCATTGCCTACCTATCTGTATTGCCTACCTGTTTGTATCTGCCTACCTGTCTATATCTGCCTACCCGTTAGCATCTGCCTACCTATCTGCATCTGCTTGCCTATCTGCATCTACTTACCTATCTGCATCTGCTTACCTGTCTGCATCTACTTACCTATCTATATCTGCCTACCCGTTAGTATCTCCCTATTTATGCCTACCTGTCTGTGCTACCTTGATTCGATCAATTAATCAAATCGTTTATAGTGCTCGCTGGCTAGTCGTTGTCGTCTAGCTCTGGCGACGGTCATCTGGTTCTAGCGACGGTCGTCTAGCTCTGGCGACAGTTGTCTAGTTCTAGCGACGGTTATCTAGTTCTGGTAACGGTCGTCTAGTTCTGGCGACGGTCGTCTAGCTCTAGCGACGGTCGTCTGGTTCTAGCGACGGTTGTCTAGCTCTGGCGATAGTCGTCTGGTTCTGGCGACGGTCGTCTGGCTCTGGCGACGGTCGTCTGGTTTTGGCGACAGTCGTCTGACTCTAGAGACGGTCGTCTGGTTCTGGCGACGGTCGTCTAGCTCTAGCGACGGTTGTCTGGTTCTAGCGACGGTCGTCTGGTTCTAGCGACAGTTGTCTGGCTCTGGCGATAGTCGTCTAGCTCTGGCGACAGTTGTCTGGTTCTGGTAACGGTTATCTAGTTCTAGCAATAGTCATCTAGTTCTAGCAACGGTCCTCTGCTGGCTGCCGTTCTAGTGCCTCCCTAGGTAGGGAGGATGTAAGGAAGGAAAGAAGGGTAAAAAATAAGGCGGCTACATAGACAGAGACACGTGTAGACGCTATCGG